>Ga0209589_1000187_pt1 | contig 71777 bp, 27 predicted proteins | sample CowpeawhiteBW_FD_187525 | JGI IMG/M metagenome (GOLD analysis project Ga0209589, IMG submission 187525) | Root nodule microbial communities of legume samples collected from California USA - Cow pea white BW (SPAdes) (version 2) | ecosystem: Host-associated > Plants > Roots > Nodule | place: USA... | reverse complement strand
GAGATATAGGAGGCTTGTTGGAAAGTTAATTTATCTCACTATTACGAGGCCTGATCTATCTTTCGTAGTTGGAATTGTTAGCCAGTTTATGCAGACTCCATGTCTTGGACATTGGAATGCCATCATCCGTATTTTAAGGTACCTCAAGAAGGCTCCAGGACAAGGTTTGCTATATGAAAATAAAGGAAATGTTCAAATCTCTGAGTACTGTGATGCTGATTGGGCAGGCTCTCCTATTGACAAACGCTCTACTACGGGATATTATGTCCTCCTTGGAGGAAATGTTATCTCTTGGAAAAGTAAGAAGCAAAATGTAGTGGCTCGATCCACCGCTGAAGCTGAATATCGGGCAATGGCGTCTCTCACGTGTGAACTCATATGGGTAAAGCAATTTCTTCGAGAGCTTAACTTCTGTGAAATTCAGACCATGAAGATGTACTGTGACAACCAGGCTGCTCTCCACATTGCATCAAATTCAGTGTTTCATGAGAGAACTAAACACATAGAAATTGACTGCCACTTTGTTCGAGAAAAATTGATGATGAAGGAAATTTGTACTGAGTTCGTTGGGTCAAATGACCAACTTGCAGATGTGTTGACCAAGTCATTAAGGGGACCTCAGATTGAGTTCATTTGTTCCAAGCTTGGTTCATACAATTTGTATGCTCCAACTTGAGGGGGAGTGTTAGAATTATTACCTATTGTATCATTAACCCTATGTATAGGGTGTTGAGTGTGGGGAACTATCTACTGCCATATCTACTGCTGTATCTAATCATGCCTAGTATCTTAGAGCAGTCTTTTCATATTCCATATGTACTTGCTTCATTATATATAGAAGAAAGGGAGAGTGGTCATGTTGTCCACTACTCATATATTTTTAAGTCTCAATCTTAAGTGAATGAATTTCAGTTTTTGATAGAATTAGAATAGCATGTATGAATTTGTTGTTCAATCCGTGCAAACAAGCATTTTTGTTACTGGAATAGTTTACACGGTATTTTTTATTTACAAAAATAATTACTGCTTATCGAGAACTAACGAATTCTTGATACTTAAATCTTAAATTAAGCTCTAGAAGACAAAGGAGAGTCTCCAGAGAGAAGACAGAAGGAATCCAAAATTCATTCAATGTTTTGTGGTTCACCTCCTCTCTTTCTAATTAGTTATATAATAAGTACCATTAAATCTTCCCTCTCATACAAAATTCCCCAGCATGACATTTGATTTCTTCTAATGCACGAAACTCATATTCCCCATTGCTGTCCCTAGCCAGATCCACTTGACCTCGTGTTCATCTAATTTTGGTTTCATCTTAACTATCTTGCGCTTCATTTCCTTTTGTAATTTTGCCTGGCATCATTCCAGCATGCTGCGTGATAAGCACCAAAGCATTTGGAGAGATCATCCTTTAAATCTAGATGTCAAGGGGGAACCACTAACCCAACACTAAAATGCTCTCTTGAGTGTCAAATATTACTTGGTGTGGGACATAGGCATCCCAGAACACCGAAGCCCTTATCATAGTACCACACTTACGAAGTTTTCGCACTATGATACTTGGTGACACTTTAGTCAACTTTCTCGTTAGTCATAACTCTTCACTAGTTTGAACCCTTTGTAAGTAACACTTTCTCAGACACTGACAATCAGCTCCGGTAACAATTAATAAGCATCCTAGCATTGGGCAACCCAACCTTAAAGACTAGCTGTTATGGGGAAGAATCACGGCTTGAATACTTGACCGAGCTTCCCATATTACTACTCTATGTGAGACTTAAGTACCACGTCATACCCAAGTCTGTCCATTCTTTCATCAACTTAAATTCTATTTTCTGGTAAGAATAAGATACCCTGGTCTAATGTGAGACTTTACTGTTGTTTGGTTTAACTTATTTAAAAAAAATAATAGCTTATTTTGGCAGTCTCTACAGAGAGCTTAAAAGAATTGGTGATTGTTTCCCCCAAATTTAAGCTAAGTTGTTGTTAGTGAAAATTCCTGTGTTTTTTCTTAAACCATTGAATTTGTATCCTATTTTTGAATATTTTAGTAAATGTATTGATTGTGAGAATTGACTATTAGTTGGTATAAACCCTTTCTGTGGTTAATGCAAAAGCTTCAATTAATCTTCATTGCACCTGTTCCATAATAGTCCTTGAGAACTTTTTAAAATAAAAACCTGAAATAGTAGTCTGTGCTTTTTTAGTTCACGTCTGATGATTGCTTATCACTTAGAGAGCTGATGAATCTATTTGTTGGTATAAATTCTTATTGGGTAAATTTGATACGAAGATACTCTCTTCAAATATGGGGCTTGAATTTTGTGTAATCAGTAAACTTTGTAATATAACTATGTATGCTATTTCTTCATTTATTTTACATGCTGATCAAACTTTTGTTAAGGGTCAATGAGCCTTTTCATTTCTTCATAACTATCATGAAATGTTATATTTGTTTCAGCTTCGTTTTGTCTTAAGTTTCCGTTGCCCTACAAACTTGCACAAGGGTACACATAGACAATTAATTGAGTACCAGTAGCTTCGTGAAAGGGGTTACAGAAGGCTTGATTGTTCTGTATTTCAACTTCTGAATGTTTATTTCATAGTCTGCTCTCTTTTATTTTCATTTTTCATTTGTTTCTTTGGAACATTGGAAATTAGCATGACTTGTACTAGTTTCAAAGCTGAGAGAATACTATAAGGTTTTTACTAATTTATATTTTTGTCGTCAACCTTGCACTCACAGGGAAAAGGAAAGGCAAAGTTTCCTCCTGCAGCACGAAGAATGGATACTCTTAATGATTTACTTGCTGCAAGTGACCTTGTATCACTCCACTGTGCTTTAACAAATGAAACAATGCAGATTATTAATGCCGAATGTCTTCAACATGTGAAGCCTGGTATTTACTTGTTCATATGCTATATATTTTTCTTTCTTTCTGTTAGTTATTTATTGTTTTGAGTTATCTTCACAAATATATAATGTATCTAATGTTTTCATAGGAGCTTTTCTTGTAAATACGGGCAGTAGTCAGCTTTTGGATGATTGTGCTGTAAAGCAGCTCTTGATTGATGGAACCTTAGCTGGATGTGCTTTGGATGGTGCAGAAGGGCCCCAATGGATGGAAGCATGGGTACGGTAAATTTAGGTTTTGTATTCTTTAATTTATAAGGTATGATGCAGACATTCTCAAATGTCTACACTACTGATTGAAACTCACAACTTACTGTTCCTTTACTTTCATACTTGAATGTTTCAAAGGAAGTCAAGTTTTACTTCTGTCAGATATAATAGGAACTTGAGTGCATTTGATTAAGTGCAAAATAAGGAAATAAATCGCCAAAAGCAACAAAGAATAAATGCACTTGTGTTTCTTGAGTATAATTTTCATCTTAAGATAAGACAAAAATGTAGAGAAGAGAAGGGGATACTTATGATATACGTTTAATCAATATTGAATCAGATGATTAATGAATTATTGAAAAGTAAATTCTTCTTACCAATTTCTGCTGTGCTACACGGATGAATATACTTGTGTTTTGGTTTTGACTAGGGGCTCTCAGCAATGAAAGGAAGAGAGATGTCTGATTGGATTTAGAATTAGAACTTAAAATAAACTGCATTAAAAATTTAATGCATATGGTCTTGCTTATTCTTTTCATTTTGTTGTATTGGTCTAAGAAACCTAAACACAAAGGTTGAGATGAAGGGAAAGTTCATAATAGATGAGGATGAAATTGAAGATATTATTCAAGATGGGAGGAAGGGGAAGATCTTTTGATATGGGATGATGAAGATGAATGAAGTAATGTTGATATTGGGGATGACGAATGATCATCAAATTGTCCATTTGGACTTTGGCCATACTGATTTCTAGTCAATTTTTTTGGGTGGGGTGGCTTTATTGCTTAATTTAACCAGTCACTTCTTTTTTATTGTGACTGGTGATTTCCATCTCTGTTTTACTTGAGAATAAGGATGTAAGAGAAGGCACTTGAGAGATTTGACTTGAATCTCTCTTCAGATTCATTTATTTATCACAACAAAAGTACAAAGAGAGGAAAATAATAAAAACTGAAGACCACCGATGACAGATAGATACAACAAACACTTTTGAAGTTTTTTATTCTATTTTGCTAGCCATATAGTGAGCTATTAGGCTTCTTTATGTTAAAATGCTCCTAGTCTTTTGTTATTGGGCATGGATTTGTGCTTTTATATATCTGTCAGTTGTACATGCTCTTTTTTCTTATTGATAATGAATATTACAATTAAATTCATGAATCGGAAAATAGCCATTTTGATTCTCAATGTGACAACCATTTTTTATTTTTGACTATCCCATTTGTCAGTTGTACAAAGAGAGGAAAATAATAAAAACTGAAGACCACCGATGACAGAGATACAACAAACACTTTTGAAGTTTTTTATTCTATTTTGCTAGCCATATAGTGAGCTATTTGGCTTCTTTATGTTAACATGCTCCTAGTCTTTTGTTATTGGGCATGGATTTGTGATTTTATATATCTGTCAGTTGTACATGCTCTTTTTTCTTATTGATAATGAATATTACAATTATATTCATGAATCGGAAAATAGCCATTTTGATTCTCAATGTGACAACCATTTTTTATTTTGGACTATCCCATTTTCCCCATATTGGAAGTCCCACATCAACTAGAGATAAGACTAATTTACTGTATATAAGTGGGTGCAAACCTCACTTTATAAGTTGGTTTTATAAGGTTGAATTAGTCTTAAAGTCCATTTCTTAACATGGTATTAGAGTCATGGTTTAGTGTCTATCTTAACGAGATTTGTTGTTGGGTCTATTCTTCCACCTACTATCGGGCCACTATCGGACCACCTATTAGTCCCACACTCAAAATGGATATGCCTCAGTGTGAAGGGATGTGTTGAAAGTCCCACATCGACTAGAGACAAGGTTAGTTTACAGTATATAAGTAGGTGCAAACCTCACGTTACAAGCTGGTTTTGTAAAGTTGAGTCAGGCTTAGGGTTTATTTCTTAACAAATATTGTACTACCCTTAACTAGGATTTTGTCAAGTGTCTCTTTCCTCGTGATAAATGGGAGGTTTTAAACCCCTTAGATATTCAGCAACAATTTCATCATTTTGATAGTTAGGAATTCCTCACAAAATTAAATGGCAAAATATTGCCATAAATGCATTTCTAGATGTCTTTAGTGACCAACTCTCTATCTTTCAACACCTCGTTCATTGTATTTTCTTCATAGATGCTGAAATTCCCTCCTTCCTCTTCTCAAATGATTTCACATTTCTGTTCTTTTAGCATCTTGGATACCTACATCAAATTATTCTTGATCATTTGCCCCTTTATCTTCTTTTTTATCTCCTAACAGCTTCAAAATCATCTCTCTAACTTCATTGTGAATTGATGTGCAAGTCTAACATTCTCCTTTATGCGAGTAAAAAAGTGATGTTTGATCCTTGCAACACCACCACAACATGTATGCAAACAATACTTGTACTTAAGTAAGCATATGTGGAGGAACACTCTAGCTTCACGTGATAACGATGTCCCTTTTCTTCTGCTGGCCCAATACCCCACTAGAAAAAACTAATGCAACAGTAACAGGGAAGTAAATACATGAGAATAGACATGGAAAGAAGAGACTGGGTGGGGGGTGAGACTGGGTGGGGGGTGACCCAAACTGAGTAAAGGAGGCATTAATAGAGAGGGCACAAAGCATTAATATTCTGACTTTGGTTCAAAATAGGAAAGGTATTCGTCATTTTCCCTCCAATTTTATAGAAATTTTGAAATAAACACTGGTATTGCTATTGCTCAGACCTACCTGATTAGAAAGATATGGCACCTTTTTGTGATGATGGAATGCAAACATTGGTAATTTATGATGATCATAGTAACAGGCTGTTGCATATTGACAAATTGGGGATTTTCTCAAAACTGACTCAAAACCCATTCTATTGTGTGCTTGACTCACATTGCAAGAATTGCATGATAAGGCACCAATAGCAATTCTTCAAATAAAGAAGTGATTTACACAATTTAGCAAATGATTCAAGGAAAAAAATGAATCTCCTGGCAATCTGTATCAAACTCTGAAGATTTTGTATCATACCATCTTATGATAATCAGGGTCAAAGTTTTCTTACAAAAGTTATACAAACTTACGTTTCAGTGTTATGGTTAAACTTCTCTTTGCCCCTTTGTCATCCAGAGGACTTGATGTTTTGGAATATAATTATTTATCAGAGTAATACTGGGATTAATAGAAAAACTGTATTGTCAAACTAAAATAGGTTTTGCAAAAGTTTGTTGGCTTCATGCAATTTGATTTTGTATTTGCTACTCTTAATCATGTGTACACACACACAAAAACACATATATACATTACATATTAGATTATGTTCTGTCAGTGTTTAGCGATGATAGTTTAACAAAAAGGATGGTACTATAACGTACTTTTGGTATGTCTACATCAGGTGAAGGAGATGCCTAATGTGTTGATACTTCCCCGAAGTGCAGATTACAGTGAAGAGGTTTGGATGGAGATAAGGGAGAAAGCGATATCTATATTACAAACATTCTTCATTGATGGAATTATTCCGAAGAATGCCATGTCAGATGTGGAAGAAGAGAGTGAGGTTGACAATGAAAGCGAACAATCTGATCAGCAATACAAAGAAAATGCTCTCCAGATTATTGTTAGAGAGCAAACAGATGATGTTCACTTAAGTCCTGACAGTTCCCAAAAGAAAGGAAGTACTCAAGTGAAAGAGTCTTCATCCCAGCTTCAGGTTTCAAGTTTGTCTCAAAGTACCTCTGCTAGGTCTGAAGGAAGGCGTAGCAGGTCAGGTAAAAAGGCCAAAAAAAGACATACCCGTCAAAAGTCCCAACAAAAACCAGAAGATCCTTCTACACTGGAGAAAGAAGGCACATCTCAGAGAGATGACACTGCTATGAGTGGCACTGACCAAGCTTTGAGCTCCAGCTCTGAAGATTCAAGAAGTAGAAAAACTCCAATAGAAATGCAAGAACCAACTAGTTCTCAAGTTATAAAATCAAATGTGAGACTTAGTGGAAACTGTACTGAACTATTGAGAGATGGATATGTTATAGCTCTGTATGCTAGAGACCGCCCTGCCCTTCATGTTTCAAGGCAAAGAGTTAAAGGTGGAGGTTGGATCATGGATTCCATGTCTAATGTGTCAAAAAGAGACCCTGCTGCACAGTTCCTTATCATCTTCAGAAGCAAGGTTTGTCTTGAAGGAACTTTGCACTTATCCTAGTCACTTTATTTTACATGACATCTGGTATTTCAAATATTAGTTTAGGCTTTAGAATGGTATAAGATGTATTTTTTAACTCAAGTGTTCTGCAAATTAGCTGATATTTGAGTGTTAATACATTTGCTTCAGGACACAATTGGATTGCGATCTCTTGCTGCTGGTGGTAAATTATTGCAGGTAGTTGCATTGTAATTCTCAGAGTTTATCAATTTTATCATATATATCCTTTAGAATTTATTATTATCATATATACTGATTCTTTCGCATGCTGTATTTCTGTTTTTTAGTAGTATATTTTCTACAAAAGCTAAAATTTTAGACATATGGCTAAATTATTATTTATGTTTCACTTCAAACACGATGTTTTTCTAATTTGGTTAAAAACTGTCATTTTTGCAGATCAATAGAAGAATGGAGTTTGTATTTGCTAGTCATAGTTTTGATGTTTGGGAAAATTGGACACTAGAAGGTTCCTTACAGGAATGCAGACTGGTGAACTGCAGAAACCCATCAGTAAGTTTTCTTTGTTTTTTTGGTTGCATTCAGTGTTTGATACATTGGTATGACATGTAAATGGTTCCCAGCAATCTGATAACTAATTGCAAAACATTTTAGTTGGCTGAATATGGTGTTGAGGCTTTCCAAAATGGGTTATAACTTGTAATTGTACAGCCTCATCTTTCTTAATTTTCCTCAAAGAGTCAATTACTTTGGTTGGAACATTCGTTAGAGAGAGAAGTAGAGGAAGGAAATGGCTTTTAGCGGGCTCATTTTGTTTCTTCACTTGCCATTTTAGTTTTTCGTATGAACAAAAATTGTCAACTGTTAGCTTCTTTCAGCAGTTTACTACATCAAGTCGTTTCTCTGATGCATCATAGTATACAATAAATACTTAATTCGTGTTGCTTCTCTCTGAAAACTGATGCGTTAATCCTTGCACTTCCTCTTATTGACCCAAATACTAGGCTGTTTTGGATGTACGCGTTGAGATATTGGCAACTGTAGGCGAAGATGGAGTTACTCGTTGGATTGAATAGAGAATGATTCTAGGTCTGTAATACTCAAAAAGGAGCTTGTAAATTACTCCTGTCACGTACGTGATTTGATGATCTTTCAAATGTTTCTTTGTGAAAGATTGGAATGTATTTATAGTGTAGAGCATAACTTTTTCTTCTTTTGCTTCTTTTTCTTTATTATTTATTGAAGAATTTCATGAGATTTCATTTTGTGATGCACTTGTCCCTCGTGTGATGATCTTTTGGTTGTCCTGTTGCAGTGTGATCTGTAACACTTATTTATCAACCTTCTGAAGTATTGCACCAGTGGAGCCATTCTCTCAGTTTAATTGATTTAACTTCTTTTGTATATAATTATACTGTTTATAAATTATAGCCCAGTATCATTGATTTTTCAAAAAAATATTTAATCCTTTTGGTTGAAAGCTCGTTATTCTATTAATATTGAACTCAACATGTAAAAGTAATGTGTTAAACTTAATGTGGGTAAAAATATTCATTGAAATTAACAATTTTGTCGATATTAACAATTCATGAACAGTTTACGTATATCATAGAAAAATTAAAATTATATAAATCTCGTTATATTATAATACATTTTGAGTATATATATAACGTTGAAATAACTTTAGGAATCGCTGTTTTTTTAGAACCTGCATTTACAGTGTTTGACATGAGTTGACTTTTTATAGAGAACCCATTTCCAAGTTGTGCACAACACTTGATGGAGAAGCTGTGTTGTAGAGTGAGATGAGTGATGAGATTAGCACTTTGGATGGCTAACATGATTAACAGTTCCGTTTGTGTTGTGTATGCAGCCATGTTGGTACGTAGTATCGAAGAAGAACATGTATTTATATTCTAAAGTCCGGCATACTTATGAAAAAGGTTCTATAATTCATACAAAGATCTAACAAAATATCTAGCTATGATATTTGTGCCACTAACAAATCCCATCAACTCAAATTAACACATATTTCATTGTTACAGTTTCCACTTTCCCAAACATTTCCCATCAGTATCAGTTCCCATGGAATCTCTACAAAGCTGCTCTCTCTGTGTTGTTCAGAAAACATCTCTTCGGACAAATCAAAAGCTACATTCATTTTACAAACGGTTTTGACTTCATTCACAAATCTGTCTTTTCGAATTTGTGCATGTCAGCTTCTACTGTTCACAACTAACATAACTCCTTTGAAGATGGTGTAAAAGTGACCAACTTTATACACTGAACTTCATTTTCATATTCAATAAGGAACTAATTATCACCTTTAATTATTATTGAATAGATTAGGAACTTACATGAGTATATTAGGATGCATAAAATTTGTAAGTGCATAGTTATTGTCAAAATAATAATAATAATAATAATGAAGAAGAAGAAGAATTAAAAAAAAAATGTTTTTAGTCTCAAAGCTCTAAAATTATAATTTATTTATATTCTAAATTTTGATATAGTTTAAATGTAAGTCTAAGATGTTATTTAACACATGAATAAGTTAATATCATTTGATTAAGACTATATTAATTTATTTTTTAAATTTGAAAATCAAAATTTTAGTAACAAATTTCAATTTAAGATTGAAGTTGAAGGGCTAAAATCATATTTAAATATTAAATAAAATGATTGTTTCACTTTGTAATTATTGTTACAATTTAATATAAACTATAAAGAAACTAATTATATTTGAGAATGGATTGTGAAATAAAGAATTAAAAAAATAAGAAAGCTAATTAAATTGGATAAAGTTTGTATAAGAAAACTTTTATCAAGGAGTTTGATGTTGAGACTTTGATTCAATATCTTACCTTATTACTTTCTTATTCTATTTAAAGGTGAATTAATTTAAGATGACATATTTAAAAAGAAAAAACATCAATTAAAATAGCTAACTAGAAGAACTCTCAAAGTTTAAGAATTTCTTACTATATTCTTATTTAAACATATTACAAATGAAAATTGATAAATAAAAAATTAAAATGACTTAATTACATTTTGTTTAACCCTAATCAACACAAGTAGTCTATATAAATTATAACTATTTTTCAGCTTTTTTCTGATAGATTTTTTTTCAACTTGTCATTATCATATCCCTTTATAACTAAGTAGACTTTTGTATTGTTAGAAAGATAGAAAATCATTGTTAAACGTTGACACAAAACAATTCTAAGCTAAGAAGTTTTTAAGTTTTTAAGTCCTCCCAAAAGTTAATGCAACTACAATATATGATTGAATTTTGACCTAAATCTTAATCAGATTCTGTTATGATCCCTCCCTCGCGCCAAACCTAAACCCTAACCCTAATAAAATTGGGGCAAACAAACATAAAGTCGTGTTCAATGGGTAATATATCATTTTATAATGATGAAAGTCAATTTAGAATCTTTGAAGTTAGTATTTACTACATATCATAATAATTGCAGTATCAACACTTTTCAATGCATTTAAGAACTTTGTTTCATTCTATGGTTACAAAAAGATATTATCAGTTCAGTAAACATACTTCTTAATTAATGACATCTTATTCTAGTAAAAGAATGTATTTTTATTTTTATTTTGCATCAGTTAATCAAATTACTTTGATAATTAAATTTAAGGAAAATATTTTTAGAGGTTCTTTATCCATAATTTAAAGTATTTTATCATCATTTGCAATTCTTGTTTATAACTTAATAAATATTAATTTAATTGATGAAAAATTACTTTATGTGTATCAAGTTAAATTTAAATATAAATGTTGAATGGTTTATTTTTTTTTTTAAATTAGTTTAATTAATAGAATGTTATTTTATAAAGATCTTGCTGTATGTAATAATAATTAAAAATATTTTAAGAGGATACTTTATTGGGTGCAGAGGAAGGTTACACAATTTTTTCATTGTATGATGACAAAGATGTAAATTTAACTATTTTTGTTTTTATTTATGTAGTAAGAAATTATATTTATATTTGTCCGATAGATATAAATTTATGTCTTATAATAATTTTTTTATCAAAATAATAAGTTGTATATGATCGATCTGTTTTTCTTTTTTTTTTGTAAAAAATAAAAATTTTTATAAAATATTTGATGTTAAAATGACATTTATATTATTTTCTTCAAAACTAATAAAAAATATAATTATATAAATTTTAAAATAAATTATATTAAAAAAAAAACTAGTATTAAAATAAGTTAGAAATTAATTCATTTCTCATCTCTAATTCTAAAACTAGTTATAAGGTGAAAAGTTTTAAATGATACAATCATATCTACAATAATTAATTGAATTGAAATCATGATAATTACTATCATCAGAATTCGACCTATAGGTTTCGCGTATGTTTATATCAACCATAAAATATAAATATCGAAAATAAAAAAATAATACAATATTTAATATTTTTAAATAGGATAAAATATTTCTTGAAAGCATATAATTTTTTTTTATACTATTCTTCACCCAAAATTTAAGTTTAATACTAATTTTCATTAAAAAAAAAAGTTTACTTACATTTTTACCCTCTAATAAGCTTATTTTTAATAATTTGCATACCTTTTAAGTTTCAATTACGTAAATTACATTATCAAAATCAACCTATTATAATTATGTAAATGTGATCTCCCGTGAGAATGATATTAAGTACTTGTTAGTTTTAGCTTCCATAAACACAAAAAAAACGTGTCAATGATGTGATAACTACCATGTTTAACACCGTATTGATTTAATTCATTTTTTAAGTTTATTTGGTACCACATTCATAAATACCTTCAAGTAATACAGTGTTAAAATATTTTTAAAAACATAACATTAATAGAAAAAATAAAATTATACAAAGTGAATTTAAAATCAACACTTAATGATATAAAATTGATTTATAAAATAATGTTCACATTCATTTGTATATTATATACTTAATTTATATATTGTGACAGAGCATATCTAATAAATAATAATTCTTTTAAACAACTCTAATATTACATTAAAAAATATATTTTAAATCTAATTCAATTTTAATACTACCTTAAAAGATAGTGTTTACACTTAATATAAATATAATTTATCTTTAAATTTAACTTATCTCTTATTAATATAGAAATTCTCATGTACATTCATTTAATTTATACAATAAAAACTCAAGAAACAAAATGAAACCATTTTCATAAATAAAAAATGTAACGTCTCATTTAATAAACAAGCTTAGTTAAATGAAACATCACACAAAATAATATAAAGAGCAAAGTTGCGGGAGTATAATGTCACTCCTTACAGTTATCCAAGATATTTAAAGTGAAATACTAGGATACACCACGATTCCATTTAACAAGACAAGATAAGAAGTTTAATAGTATCCAAAGTATATGCTCAAGGAGCAAAGTAATACATGCTAAAGAAAAACTCGAAGATAAGAAGGTCCGACCCAAGACAAGCTAAGCAGCGGAATCTTTATTACCCTGATGTCCAAGAGGAGTTCTCACATCTGCTCACATCAATAAAATTAATGATCATCGCAAAAGGAGGAAAACCACACAGAGAACATACAAACAAACAGAAAGGGTAAGCTAGAGTAAAATTTTTTTTATCATGCAATTGAACATACCATTTAAAAGCCAAGCATACATAAATCCACCAAACATATAATGACCGACAAGCAATACAATAAGACTCAAGACATGATTATCCGAATACATATAATCAGTCGGATTCACCGGATGTTTGCGCTTGTGGTGGCCTCTACTGCTCTGCAAAGCCAATTGCCAATGGATTTCACCATACCACTCACAAGGTTAGCCTTCAAACATCTAAGGTCATTATCCTACGACAGACTAGGGCCTCCTGCTACTCTCATCACTCGATTCAGTAAGCTTTACGTGAGACTAACTGATTCTTTAGAGTGTCAAGATGCAATCCTTACTTGAATCCTTACTAAATTATATAATAAGGCACCACCACAAACCTTCGTGGAATTACGTCCTAATCATGAGGCACCACCATGAGCTCCCACTAACAGGGGTCATGGAATTACGTCCTGACCATGAGGCACCACCACGAAACCATCATGGAATTACATCCTGACCAATGAGGCACCACCATGAGAACTCACCTAGAGATTCATGGAATTACATCCTAAACCACCCAAAATCACGTCTCACCAACCAAACATAAAGTTATCATGCATACCAATTCCATGCCAACATTTGTAACCAACCATCCAATCATGTTCCATACCAAGATTATACCAAACTCATCATTTCTAGCCCATAAACCACTCAATACATGCAAAATCACTCAATTAGTGCTTCAACATAGTAATCCAACCAAACATGTGACAATCATCCAAGAATAGAGGAGAAAACAGCACATGAGCACATCTTCGGCCAGTTCTCATTCAGGATAGAAGGCCTCGCTCAGTGAGCTTTCTTCGCCTAGGCGAGAGCTCGAGAAGTGGGAACAGTGGTTTTCTGCGATTTCTAACTTAAGCGAGACCTCTTTACCTTAGCGAGACTACACCTCGCTCAAAACGAAGACTCGTCGCCTAAGCGACAGCTCGAGCAGAAAACCTGGGCGAGCCTTTGTTAGTCTCGCCTAGGCGTGACACACTCGCTTGGGCGAGAAAACCAACAACCAAGCATTCAAGACCCAATCGACATTTATCAATATTCCAAGCAATTACAACAACACCCAAGCATTTTAAACACAAAAACGAGGCTACAACAGGCAGATATGACTTAAAACGTGAAACTATAACTTCCTTTACCTGAAAAAATGTTAGCAGAATATCCCGACACCTACGCAAATGAGTACGACAGCTCCCAGAGCAAATTCGCGAGCTGGGAACACTAGCACAAATGGAATACGAGTTACTATGGTGAACCCTAAGTGTAACCACGAAAAGCCAAACCAAAGAGGAAAAGTATGAGTTGGGAACCAACTTACGTGGAAGAGAACAAAGTTGGACTTGCTTGACACAGAGTAGCAGCAAACCCTAACAGAGCTTCTGTTGAGGGAACAAGGAGAGAGTAAGGGCGTTGATCTTTCAAAATGGGCAGAAATGAAAGGCTTAGGCTGGTTTAGGGGTTTTGGACACCCTATGGGCCAGTCTTAGGCCCAACTGACTAAGATAGGTCCTTAAACTTTAAGACAAAATTAAAGTGGGCCTTACATTCTCCCCAACAACAAAAATTTTCAACCTCAAAAATAAAGACTTACCAGGAAAACAGATGTGGATGTGACTTCCTCATATCCTCTTCTAGCTCCCAAGTAGAGTTACCTGTTTTTCGGTCCCAAATGATTTTGACAAGACTGACTGGTTTTCCCCAACGTTTCTCGACTTGGCTATCCTCCAAAGCAACGGATGGTACTTCCATTGTGAGATCCTCCCTGATTTGTACATCCTCAGCTTCCAATACATGACATGGGTCAAACATGTACTTCCTCAACTACGAGACATGGAATACCAGATGAAAATTAGCCAACTAGGGAGGTATAGCGATCTCATAAGCCACAGGCCCAATCCTCCTCGAGATTTGGTACAGGCCAAGAAACTTAGGAGAAAGCTTACTTGAACGGAGAGCCCTTCCCACACTAATGGTTCGGGTCACCCTCAAGAACACGTGGTCTCTAGCCGTGAATTCCAAAGGTCTCCTCCTACGGTTCACATAAGCCTTGTATCCCTCTAAGAGGCCTATATCCTATCCCTCACCATTCTCACATTCTCTGTAGTTTGTTCCAATAACTCTGGCCCAACAAGCACTACTTTCTCATCCTGATACCAACACAGAGGGGTCCTACATTTCCTGCCATAAAGAGCTTCATATGGCACCATGCCGATGCTCGCATAGAAACTATTGTTGTAAGTGAACTCTATCAAGGGAAAAACTTCATCACATGCACCTAGATGATCCAGCACGCATGTCCTTAATAAGTCCTCAAGCGACTGAATCATCCTCTCAGACTGACCATCGATCTAGGGATGATATGTTGAACTCATGGTTAGTTTGCTACCCAAAGCACTCTACAAAGTTTGCCAGAACCGGGAAGTGAACCGCAGATCTCTATCTGAGACTATGCTCGAAGGTACCCTATGCAATCTCACAATCTCTTTAATGTACAACTAGGCTAACTTGGCCATAGACATCCTCAGGTTCATTGCCAAGAAATGAGCGCTCTTGGTCAATTGGTCCACTACAACCCAGATCGTATCATGACCTCTAAAGGTTCGTGGCAAATGGGTCACAAAGTCCATGACTATGCTATCCCATTTCCACACGGGTATGTCCAAAGGTTGTAGAATTCCACCAGGTCTCTGATGCTCTACCTTTGCCTTCTGACATGTCAAACAAGCGGATACAAACTGCGTAACATCCTTCTTTATACCCTGTCACCAGAAGGTTTCCTTGAGATCCTGGTACATCTTAGTCATGCCAGGATGCAAACTAAGACGACTCTTATGCCCTTTCCTCAAGGATTAACCTTTTCACCTCAACATCGTCAGGTACACACATCCTACCCTAGAATCTCAATATACCATCATTACCCAAGGAAAAATCCTTCGCTTCATCTGACCCAAGCAATTCTACCACTCTTTTCAAACTGGCATCCATCAACTGTCTTTCCTTGACTAAGCTCAGGAAGTCACTAGATATAGTCAGAGTACTACATCTATTGAACTCAGACCCCAACTCAACTTATAGCTTCATATCTTTGAATTTCTCTAGTAGCTCCACCTCCTTGATCATAAGGTCTGCAGTATGCATTGTCTTCCTACTCAAGGCATCTGCTACCACATTTGCCTTACTCGGGTGGTATAAGAGCTCGAAATCATAGTCCTTCAAGAACTTCATCCACCTCCTCTGTCTCATGTTCAACTCCTTCTGATCAAACAAATACTTGAGACTCTTGTGATCACTAAATACCCAAAAATGAGCACCATAAAGGTAGTGCCTCCAGATCTTCAAGGCAAATATTATAGTTTCTAACTACAGGTCATGAATGGGGTAGTTTCTCTCATGCACCTTAAGTTGTCTCGAAGCATACGCCACCGTCTTCTTCTCTTGCATCAACACATAGCCCAATCCTAGATGAGAGGCATCATAGTAAACCTCAAAGGGTTTACCAACATCAGGGATCACAAGTATTGAAGCACTCGTCAACCTTCGCTTAAGCTTTTGAAAGCCTTCCTCACACTTATCCGTCCAAGTAAAAGGTTGGTCCTTCCGTGTAAGCTATGTTAGAGGTGTCACTATCTTTGAGAATCCTTTTATGAATCTCCTATAGTAGTCAGTTAAACTCATGAAGCTTTTGATCTCTGTTGCCGACTTGGGACTTTCCCACTTTACCACCGCCTCAACTTTTGTTGGATCCACCGCTATATCCTGTGCGGATATCACGTGTCCTGAGAATTGTACTTCTTCCATCCAGAACTCGCATTTTGACAACTTAGCATACGACTGCTTCTCTATCAGAATACCAAGTACTAATCTCAGGTGTTCTGCATGTTCCTCTTGAGTCCTGGAGCAGATGAGTATGTCGTCTATGAAGACTTCGACAAATTTATTCAAAAATGGCCTTAATATTTTGTTCATGTAGTCCATGAATACAGTTGGAGCATTGGTCACACCAAAAGGCATCACCACATACTTGTAATGTCCATATCTAGATCTAAAGGTTGTCTTCTGTACATCATCTGCCTTCACTAGGATCTGGTGATATCCTAACTGTAAATCAATCTTCGAGTACATCGACGCCCCATGCAACTGATCCATTAGATCATCTATCTTCAAGAGGGGGTACTTATTCTTTATCGTTATCTTGTTCAACTATTTGTAGTCCACACACACGTGAACTTCCATCCTTCTTCTTCACCAACAACATTAGTGCTCCCTAAGGAGAAGTATTGGGTCGTATGAACTATTTCTCCAATAACTCCTCTATTTGACTCTTGAGCTCTACCAGTTCTGCAGAGCCATACAATATGGAGTCATTGACACTGGACCGGTTCCAGGTCCAAGATCAATAGAGAACTCAATTTCTCTACTTGGAGGTAACCCTGATACTTCCTCTAAGAACACATCCTCAAATTCGTGTACTACCGAAATAACAGACGTCCTTTCCTCCTTCTCCACATCTAGATGTGTGAAGATTATGAAACATTGTGCGCCATCTTGTATCTCCTTCATAACCCCTTGAGACGATAACAACTCAGGCTCCTCTGAGTTGGGGAACAACAACTTCTTCTCTCGGCAATCTATAAGGATGTGATTTGCAGATAGTCAATCCATCCCCAAGATCACCTCTAACTCTTGTAGGAGTAGACATATTAGGTTTACTTTATATATGCGCCCCTCTACCTCCACTGGACACCTAGCACACAAGGACGATGTCCTGACCAAACCCGACGGCGGAGTAGATACCACAAGTTGACATTGTAGCTCACAATCCGACAGATCCAACTTTTTCACACAAGCATCTGACACAAAAGAGTGTGTCGCTTCAGAATCATACAACATAACAATATTTTCCAGCTATCACACAATGACCCAAAATAAGGTTACCTAAGCCTGCTGCCTCTGCCCCAATCATGGTGTACACTCTGCCTGTTGCTTAAGGTTTGTTGCCTCTCCTCTTCTGCTGGTTCTGGGCTGGAGTCTGAACTGGAGTTCGTGCCACCACCCTCGCAAGGGTGGGGCAATCCTTGCCACAGTTGTTACACCTTCTGAAGCCTTCCAATTGAGGGCACACACTCCTCAGGTGTGGTCCTCCACACTAGAAGCACTACACTTTGTTTTGCTGGGAAGGGAAAACCCTAGACCCCTAAGATTGGGAGTGGGGCCTATCATACAGTTTCCTTCTCTCTTCATGCCTCGGTTTGGACCCAAACGGTCCACCAACCCTTTGTTGATGTGGGCGTTCAACTTCCACCTCAACCTTCATCTTTTCCATAACCCTAGCCTTCTCTACCAAGGCTACAAAATCCTTGATGGACAGTAGGGCTACCATCAGACGGATATCTCCACGGAGGTCATTCTCAAACTTCCTGCATCGCCACTCCTCATCAAGTGGCATGGTGTAGAAACGACTAAGATGTTTAAACTTCTCGGCATATTCAGCTACGGATTTGTTTCCTTGTGTTAATTGGAGGAATTCCACCTCCTTAGCGTACCTCATGTTATCCGGAAAGTACTCTGAGAGGAATTACCTCTTGAAAGCCTCCCAAGTGACTGGCGCCTGCCTCTATTCCATCATGGACTTCATGCTTATCCACCAATGTTCTGCCTCTCTCGTGAGCATGTATACTGCAAAAGCCAACATGTTTTTTGTAGGACACACCTTGCATCAAAGATCCTCTCCATATCCTTCAACATTGGTCTGCGGCATCAGAACTAGTCTTGTCGTTGAATTTCACCGGGTGGTGCTTCAAAAAGTCCTCTGAACTCCACTCCTGGACTGGAGGTTGTGGCTTAGGGTCGTAGACAGGGGCAGTTGTCCTGTTCTCCTCCAATTGGCGGAGGGCCTCCATGTGTTGTCTGTGAGCATCCTCAACAACGACTCTTTTAGCCTCCATCTGCTGCATCACTAATTGTTGTTGCTCCAATGATGTTGGCTGGCACAACATTGACGCCTCATGTTGTTGCATCATTCCATTACTCTGCTGAGTCAGAGCTGCCACCATAGCTTCTATCGCCCTAGCGATGTCTGGTGCGTCGTCCTGAGAAGATTGAGGATTTCTACGAGAATGTGCCATATCACTGGGCATACAGAAAAAACCATCAATCAGACTTGATTAGACAAGAAACTTAGCTAACAACACTAGGAAGACACAATGAAAGCTAAGCACACACACAAGTCCACAAACTCTAAGAAATGACTGCTCTGATATCATAAATGTAACGTCCCATTTAATAAACAAGCTTAATTAAATGAAACATAACACAGGATAATATAAAGAGCAAAGTTGCGGAGTATAATTTCACTCCTTACTGTTATCCAAGACACGTAGAGTGAAATACTAAGGCACACCACGATGTCATTTAACAAGACAAGATAAAAAGTTTAATAGTATCCAAAGTATATGCTCAAGGAGCAAAGTAACACATGGGCTATAGCCCTAAAGGAAAACTCGAAGATAAGAGGGTCCGACCTAAGACAAGCTAAGCAGCAGAATCTCCATCACCATGATGTCCACGAGGAGTTCTCACATCTGCTCACATAAATAAAATTGATGATCATCGCAAAATGAGGAAAACCACACATAGAACATACAAACAAACAAAAAGGGTAAGCTAGAGTAAAAATGTTTTTATCATGCAATTGAACATACCATTTAAAAGTCAAGTGTACATAAATCCACCAAGCATATAGTGACCGACAAGCAATACACTAAGACTCAAGACACGATTATCCAGATACATATAATAAGTCGGATTCACTAGATGTTTACGCTAGTGGTGGCCTCTACTGCCCTACAGAGCCAATTGCCAATGGGTTTCACCCTACCACTCACAAGGTTAGCCTTCAAACATATAAGGTCATTATCCTGCCAAAGACTAGGATCTCTTGCTACTCTCACCACTCAAGTCAGTACGCTCTACGTGAGACTAACTGACTCTTTAGAGTGTTAGGATGCAATCCTTACTTGAATCCTTACTAAATTATATAATGAGGCACCACCACGAACCTTCATGGAATTACGTCCTAATCATGAGACATCACCATGAGCTCCCACTAACAGGGGTCATGGAATTACGTCCTGACCATGAGGCACCACCACGAAACCATCATGGAATTACATCCTGACCAATGAGGCACCACCATGAGAACTCACCTAGAGATTCATGGAATTACATCCTAAACCACCCAAAATCACGTCTCACCAACCAAACATAAAGTTATCATGCATACCAATTCCATGCCAACATTTGTAACCAACCATCCATTCATGTTCCATACCAAGATTATACCAAACTCATCATTTCCAGCTCATAAACCATTGAATACATGCAAAATCACTCAATTCATGCTTCAACATAGTAATCCAACCAATCATGTGACAATCATCCAAGAACAGAGGAGAAAACAGCACCTGAGCACATCCTCGCCCTGTTCTCGCTCAGGCTAAAAGGCCTCGCTCAGGCGAGCTCTCTTCGCTTAGGCAAGAGCTCGAGAAGTGGGAACAGTGGTTTTCTGCGATTTCTAACTTAAGCGAGACCTCTTTACCTTAGCGAGACTACACCTCGCTCAAAACGAAGACTCGTCCCTGAACGACAACTCGAGCAGAAAACCTGGACGAGCCTCTGTTAGTCTCGCCTAAGCGAGACACGCTCACTTGGGCGAGAAAACCAGTGCTCACCATTGTTCACTCGTGCAACAGCCAAGCATTCAAGACCCAATCGACATTTATCAATATTACAAGAAATTACAATAGCACCCAAACATTTTAAACACGAAAACGAGGCTACAACAGGCAAATATGACTTAAAACGTGAAACTCTAACTTCCCTTGCCTGAAAAAATGTTAGCAGAATATCCTGACACCTACGCAAATGAGTACGACAGCTCCTGGAGCAGATTCGCGAGTTGGGAACACTAGCATAGATGGAATACGGATTACTACAGTGAACCCTACCTGTAACCACGAAAAGCCAAACCAGAGAGGAAGAGTATGAGTTAGGAACCAACTTACGTGGACGAGAATGAAGTTGGACTTGCTTGACATGGAGCAGCGGCGAACTTTAGCATAGCTTCTATTGAGGGAACAAGAAGAGAGTAAAGGCACTGATCTTTCAAGGTGGGCATAAATGAGAGGCTTAGGCTGATTTAGGGATTTTGGACGCTCTATGGACCAGCTTTAGGCCCAATTAACTAAGATAGGTCCTTAAACTCTAGGAGAAAATTAAAGTGTGACTTAAAAAAAACATTAAAAATTACTGTGCTAAAGTATTTAAGATAAAAGTAAACTTTTAACTGAAAAAATACCAGCAATGACAAGTAAACAATCGCACAAAGTTCTGTCGTTTTATGGAGTGCATATACATTTGTGTAAAAGAAAAAAAAAAAAAAAAAAAAAAAAAAAAAAAAAGCTTGTTTTCGGGTGAACCTCAAACGTTATTTTCTGAGAAAGAATAACAGCCCACTAACTGTTGCCACATGTCTTACTACCATGTTTGTGTGTCTCTATATAAAGGTTGCTTCCAATAACTTGTGGAAAAAAATCAAAGTTAAAATCACTGCCTCTCATTCTTCCCACTCAACTTCTCTAAGCTAAGTTACCAACAACTAGTAGCAGCACCAACACCAACAACACTTCACAACTAAAGAGGTTGTTGAACACAGTGTTAGTGTCATTAATGGTGTCCCTCAACTCAAACCCCCCTCAAACTTTTCCCTTCTTCGACCCCTTCAACATGGAGGATCCCAACAAGAAGGTTCGGAAGCCTTACACCATTACCAAGTCCAGAGAGAACTGGACGGACCACGAGCATGACAAGTTTCTCGAAGCTCTTCACTTGTAAGTCTTTTTTTTTTTTCTCTGTAACTTATATGATTCATTCATGGTGTTGAAGTTTCTATTTGCTCTCAAAATTCAAATTGTGATACAGTTTAGGACTTGTTTGGATGCTGTGTTGGGTTTTGTTATGCATGATGAGTTGATTTTAGGTTCTGTTTGTGCAAGGATTTTGTGCTTGTGATTTTTGCTGTAGTGGAGACCCTTTTGGTTTTTGGGTTGTGCTCTGGGTTCCTTTTTCAGTTGGGGTGTCTAAAAAAATTCAATTTTGTTTTTTGCATAATTTTTCTTATGGTTTTCTCTTTACTGATTTCAGATTCGACCGTGACTGGAAGAAGATTGAAGCATTTGTGGGTTCAAAAACAGTTATCCAGGTATTTTTACTCTAGTGAGAACAACGTTTGTGTGCTTGAAACTTTACAATTGGACATTTATTAGTTGTTGCACATTGTTTTCATTCCCATATTTGGCATTTGGGGTAACTATTCAGTATTAGTGACACTAATAGCTTCAAGATTGCCTCAGAAAATGAGAATATTGGTGCACACTCTTCTATTTATTTAAATTCATTTGAACTCATAAAGTTTTATTGGACACACATCTTATTTTATAAGCCTTCATTATAATTTTATACTTTTCAATAAATTCTAACAATCAGTAAAATAAATGTGTTCCAGTGGTTCTAGCGCTCGTCCTCAAGAAATTGTCAGTTAAAGGTCAAGCATAGCTGGTAGGTGATCACGTTTCTTATATATACTAACATGAGTTTGATTCCTGCCTGAACTTATGGATAAAGCTTTGTTAAGAGAACCTTTACCACTTTAGTGATTTTTTCCACCTCTAAATTGATCTTCACACACACACACAAGAAGATATATATATTAAAATGAGTAAAGGTTGACATGATAGTTTCCATAAAATAGCTAATTGAAATCTCAGACATAAGTTTGGCGTTTAAGAAAGGATAATGATATTTTGATCCACTTTTAATCTACTGCTCCGATCACCGTTTAAGAAATTTCAACCATTATTAGAAAGCTAATTTAACTTTTTCCTCCACCAAATCAATACTTACATCTTCTTAGAAGCATTTTTAAATTGAATACAATCTACTCATCTGTATTTTTCTTTACATTCCTAGGGGCAGGGGATGTGAGATGTTCATCATCTCATAGTGAAATACACGTATATAATATAGTTTTTCTATTTACTATAGTAGGAAATAGAAAAGTTACACTGTATACGTGTAGGAAAGACTACACACGTATAATGTGTAGCTTTTTATCTACGATCAGATACAAAGAAAGAGAAAATCTTGTAAAAACTGTTTTTTGATGTATTCTGAAAAGTAGGACAGGTTCTCCTAGTCTGAACTTGACATCTGAATCTTCTCTTGTACTCCTTTTGCAATCTATGTATATATGTGCTACATCTGCTGAGTGTTGAGATTAGACTTGTTCAAATATTCAACACTTCTGAATTGAATTTTTTCTTCCCTTCCTCTTTTTGGAAGATAAGAAGTCATGCACAGAAGTATTTCATGAAAGTTCAGAAGAATGGAACAAGTGAACATGTACCTCCCCCTCGTCCGAAAAGAAAAGCTGCTCATCCATACCCACAAAAGGCTTCTAAAAATGGTTAGTGTGACCAACTTCATTTCAAGTACATGTGACCTTAGGTCTTGTTTGAATAAACTTTCACCAAACATTTATAGAAGAAAAAAAATATAAAAAGTAAATGAGTTAAGTTTCTTCCGTAAGTTAAAATTAACTTTTGGGGAGAAGTTGAATGAGGTAGTTTCTAAGTACAAAGTTGATTTTAACTTATGAAAGAAGTTTGATTTATTTTATCTGTTTTGAGTGCTTGCTGAGAAATCTGTTCAAACAGGGTCATAATCAATGCATGAATAAGTCTTTTATTGTTTGCATTTTATCAGCTCTCACTATATCCAAAGTTACGAAGCCTTTGCAATCTTCATCTGCCTTGTCAGAATCATCATTCATTTATAGGCCAGACTCATCACCTGTGCTTAGACCTGCAGTTAGCAGTGTGCCATTGCCATCTTGGGGTTATAATCTTACGCCACAAGCTGGTCTTCTTTCTAAAGTGACAAAAGGTTTTCCTTAGCCTGAACTATGTTTTTTTAAAATCTTAAATTATGTCTGTACGTACCTTTTTTATGTATTATTTGACAAATTTAGATATGTTGAAATTTATGTTAACATGAATTTTCACTTTTATGGTTAGATCATATGGTATTGAATCAAAAAATCAACCCCTTCAATTACTGCTACAGCAGTAGTAGTGAGAGCAAACAAACAGATCAGGGTGACCAAGGCCAGCCAATTAAAGGTAGGAATGCGTTTTTTTTTCAAATCTTAATTTGATGCAACCTGATATATTCATTTGGATTGTGACAAACTTTTATGAGTATATATAGGTATGTTTGGATAGGTTTTTAGGAGAAGAAAATAAGATAAAAATGAAATAGATTTCTTTATAGGCTAAAATTAGTTTTTGTGTAAATTAAAATAATCTTTTAGAAAAGCTATCATGAGAACTTTCACAAAGTAATTTGTGTATGAGCTATTTTTAGTTTATGGAGAAACTGATTTGATCTGTTTTCTTAGTTTCTTCTCTTAGAAGTATTTATAGAGAAGTATATCCAAAGAGACCGTTTTTATTCAATATATCCGTTTTTTACTATGACTTGTTGGGGATTGTACTTCAATTAACAGATTTAAGTAATGGCAGTTTGTAGGAAACAGGCCTTGGAAGTAAAAAGAAAAATTAAGATAAAGTATCTTTCAAGTTTCCATTTGTTCATTGGGAAAGAGTATTCTAAGAAAGAACCATGCAGACCACGGCCAAAAAAACATAGAAACAACCCAGAAGGATCTAGAAAGAAACTAAATAGAAGACCATAAAACAACTACTTGGATAGGGGAATGTAAGCAAAAGGGTAAATATTTTACACCAGTACCTCAGTTCACATAAAATAAAATACTGAAGTAAGAGTTGGTTTGGGGTTGATTATTAAGAAGTTGGAACACGACCCTCAGAAATCAGAATCTAGCTCATGCATTTTATGTATTTAATAAGCTCGAAGCATTTATTTAATGCAACACCTACAAAAGTAAGAGTGTAATATGTAGCATGGATAGTGACATGGACACAAGTCCCAATATGGACACGCACACTTCGACACATCTAGTTTCTAAAATGTAGGACACGGAGACACAGATCTACATATTAGATCAGTATGTATTTACATCTCAAAATTATCTATAAACAAGATTATTCAAATATAATAATCTAAACACAATGTCAGCTAATACAAAAATAAATATAATTTATCTATCTACAATCCAAAAAGCGAAAAGTAATAATCATATAAGATTTGTTCCTTATTTCTATAATCATAAGTGAAACTTATGTATTACAAGTTTATGGAATTTTTAAAAAATTATTAGATTTGTGGCTATTAACATTGTGTTGGGTTGGAGCCATTTGAAAATCATGTCAAAGACAAAAAAATATCTTTCAAGTTGAATACTTTGGTACATCTGTCGTACAAGTATTGTACGCGTGTCAGTGTCCAATACAAGTGTCTGACAAGGGACACACCATTTATGAGGTGTGTCCGTCCATTCTTAGTTTACTGCATGATGAATAAGCAGCACATTCCAATATGTAATGTCAATCTTTCAAACATCAATACTGTAGTAGTTGTTATATTTATTTACAACTGTTCAAGTACTACTATTAAGTTCATCATGCTGTGTGTGGCATGCAAGATGCCTGGTGTTTCCTTCCAGTGTTCATAATCTTTTTAATTACTTTGCTCATGCGTTTTTTTTTTCATGCTTTGTTTGACAAGTTCACCTGTGCTATTAAACAGCAATGCCAGATTTTGCACAAGTATATAGCTTCATTGGAAGTGTGTTCGATCCTAATGTGACCAATCATTTACAAACACTGCAACAGATGGACCCAATAAATGTGAAAACCGTAAGTCACAACGAGCCTTTTAATTTTTTTGGACCCATATCATTAGTTTTTTTTTTTTTTTCTCCTTTCTTATGGTGTCTTGGTGAGTGAGTATCCAAGGTTTGAGCTATCAGACTACAATTCATAGGGAAGTCTACTGTTTATAGCTTAAATTAATAGGCCAATGTAGCAGATTTATATGGCGTTTTTCTCTTTAGCAGGTGTTGCTGTTGATGAGAAACCTCTCCACCAATTTAAGAAGTCCTGAGTTTGAGAATGAAGTAAGTTTTCTTCCTAAAGTTCTGCATCTCATTCCTTGGTACCTTTTGGTCAGTCTATTACTTTTTGCACACATGAATCTATTTGGATACCTTTTCATCTCTTGATCTTCTACTTCATTTATTGGATATTATGATGCTTGTTATAAGAGGATGTTTTCAACTGTGGGATTATGTTAATGTAATCAAAAAAGTTATTTTGCAATCTAGATATTTTGTTGCTGGAAACTACAGAGTGCAAGGATCTTTGATAGGGCTTATGATTCAAAATTGATCTTTGTTTTTTTATATTGGATGCTTTTCTTTGATTAAAACAAAAGGCTCAATTATTTTGATTATGTGTGCCTATAGTTTAGTGTTGAATGTCAACAATGCAACATTGTTTTAAAGCTGACCATAATAAAATAAGCACTTTCATTCAAACCCATTTCTGATATTGTAAATGGAAGATGGATTACTCTGTCCAATAATATCTTGAAGCAGTATTTAATAAACTATATCAAATGCTCTAAATTACTTGAAAGTAAGTTTGAATGATTTTTGCATTTCAAAATTTTAATTACTTCTGTTTTCACAACTAGTGTCCTAAGGGCACCCTATAAATTTTCCTTAAATAGTTGGAATAGTTTTTCTTCTACCCAGTTTATACCCATGTTCTGTGATAGGGTTCAATGATAAAATACAGAGTAGTGGCAGCGAAGAGACTTAATTAGATAAAAGATAAGAAACTTAGAAAAGTTCTTTAGGTGGTGTTATCAGAATTAGAGTTTCACTAATATACATAATTTGTTGGTTCATACTTTTACTACACTGATTGCTGAGGTGAAATTTCAATTTTAATTGAAGAGCAACTCTAACATCACTTAGGAACTATATCCAAGTTTTTTACTTAAATGTTAGATATACAAGTGCTAACAATTGAGAAAAGAAATTCAAGAAATTGTATTTCAGAGAGAACTGAGTAAGAGAGCCTCCTTTTTTTCCTATTCAGGTTCCTTTCCAATAAAGGAGTTCTCTCCATTCCATGTGTTCTTTTTTTTCTGCCAGAAGTATTCATTCTCCTATCATTTTTGCTGATGATTTATTGAATTTTACTTAACATAATATGACATCAAAATATATACTCAAAGATTCACTTTTTTGACCAAACATTTGGAATTAATGCAGAGAAGGATGCTGTCATTGTACAATGCTAACTCGGAGAGAAAAAAATCATCTCGGCCATCTTTAACGGACAGATCAGAGAGTGTTATCTTATCTGCTTAAGGTGGTAGCAGTGGTTTGTGCCTGAACACAGATTTTAAATATTTTCTTAAAACAAAATAAGCTTCCCTCTCAGCTACCGATATAACTCCAAATGGTGAAATATTGGACACACATGAGGAGCAAGGATTACACGTTCTACTAACATTTTGTAAAGTGCAGATAGTTGCATGTGCATGTAATTTACTGTCATTTGGGTTTGTATGCATCTTACAAAGATGGTTGTCCTAGGAATGCAGGATAATGAGAGAATCTTGTTGAGGTAACCTTTGGAGGCTGTACTGTACAGAGAACATTGAGAGCTTGTGTGTGTAATTTAAAACCTTCTTTATACAAATTAAGCATATAAGAGAAGTATTATTACTTAGGAAGTGTTGCCATGTTGTATATAAACCAATAAACAGCATTATGCTTCTGAATTGCCATTGTGCTTGTTGTGATGTGGATTGTTGTTGTTATGTGAAATTACGTGTCCACAGATAGTAAAAATTAATAATCACTTCTGATATTACCTTTTTTTTGTATATTTTTTAAAACTATGTTTACATTATAGCCACACTCTTCAACTCATCATTATGAGATGTTTCTGATATCTCACTCTCCCTTCTGATATCTCACTCGCAAAATCATATTCGTTCGAACATCAAAACTTTTTAGTTGGAATAGAAGACTGACAACAATATCTGTTATGTTTTTTATGAAAATGAAATAGAATACATTACATTGAGAAACTGTTGTAACTTCATTGTGTATACTTCCTGTGATTGAAAATTACTTCGCAATTGTGAAAGTTTCACAACAGTAATATCACGATTGCAAATACCATTAGGGACCACCACAATTTAAAACCATGAATAACATATAATTGTGCAAGTTTATACTTTTTTTTATCAACAAAAGAAAAGCTTATGATTTTTTTAAAATATGCATCTAAGATGGGAACTTTTTTCTTCTTTTCACATTAACAATAGAAGATTGGATCATTGAACCGGATGTAAGTTTGTTGGCACCTCCATGTATTTTTTTTCTTACAAAGGTGCAAAAACAGTATTCTGAAATGAAATAGTATTTGTTCAGTCTCAAAAAATCATCCTTGTAGTCCTTTATTCCTTTATTTACGAGAATTTGACTGATATGCTTAAAATAAACTGACTTACGTTTCTTTTCTTAACAAAGTTGTGTTATATACATACAATGAAGGTAGCAAAGACCCTAAAACCCTGAAATTGAAAATGTAGGGAATTGCAGAAGTTATATATTACAGTATTTCCAACTTATCCGTTTAGATGACACACTTGTGTCATTAACGTATCATTGAAAAATCGGATTCAAAACCATTTTTTACAAGACTCCCTACTTTTTACCTCTAAAATTTGTCTTATGTCATAGAATTAAGCATGAGTGATATCTAAAGATTTTATAAATTATTTTAAAATGAACAGCCTTTTTCAGCTTAGATGAAAGAGATCATACAAACATGTTCTGAACAAAAGATTCAAGGAAAGAATTTTTCAAACTGTTAGTTCCTTATTAATCAGCTAATCTCTATTTTCTATTAATTTTTGCTTGGATCATTCATCAATATCCCTAATTTCTTTCTTTATTTTTCGGTTCTCTTATCCCATTAAGCAAAATATGAAAGAATCGTAAAATCTTCATACCACAAAAACGCAAGCAGACTCTGCTACCTAACAATTTTTCTTCCACCTATGGAGCCATTAATATCCCAAAACTTGAAATAGCCTTTTTCTTCCTCCTGAATACAGCATTAGTCTTTGTTCCAAAACCAATGTTGGAAGCACTTTGATATGTTAACAAAAGGAAGACAGCAAATTGAAATCCCAGTAAAATGTAAATTGTTGAAAAATCATTAATTACAGAATAGCTAATTTTTTCCAAAGAAAAGCATCATATGAAACCCAACTTCCATGTAGAAGGTAGATCGGCACAACATTAGGTGAATACAATCTAGTATACACATCAACGAGGATGGACAGTACCCTATCTATACCCAAAACCCAAGTCTAGCTCTTGACCATACATCCCCTGGCTGTGACCTGAGGCATGGATTGACTTTGGGTTTGACCTGAGCTCCATCTCAAAAAGCCTCTGAAGTGCTTCTGGATGATTTCTTCCACCACCAACATCTGGAGCTAATGAAATGGCCAAAAAGTATTTCAGGAATTGAAAATAGATCGAGACTAAAAAATATGGATTAAAATTTATCATGTGACCCGGCAGCAGTCGCGAAACAGAAAATAATAATCACTATCAGGCATGATATTTTCCACCATAGTGTGTTTGGCTTGGTTGTAAGCAACAAAAAATTGTGGTATCACCTTGAAAAAATAGAAGTACTCGTTGCTTTGAATGTGAACGGGGAAACAGAATTAGGCTACCATTAACACTACCACTCCAAACATAGCATACATGGCTAGAAAAGTATTTTGTTCACAAAGTAAAAGCAACTGTGTAAACCAGACCAGAGCAAAACCAACAATATGAACCACAGATAAATGTATCTGAATACGTGCATTGTGTCTGTCCTGTGTACACACACACACACACTTAAAGTGTGGATACATGCATGTACGTGTGCAATGTTTCTGTGACATGCCCATGGCAGAGTCACATACTAAAGTGTGATTAACTAACTCTTAAAACACCTACCCATCAAGGTGAATGAAACATGGGAAAGCAGAAGAAACTATAATCAAGATCAACTATGATCATTGAAATGCACAATAGTAAGTACAACTGTGCAGTTTTGTATGCATTCAAGTTAATCACAGTAATCATACAAAAGGCAAATACAATGGTAATGTACATCAAATGTTTTACCTTGTAATTGCATTCCAGGGCCACCAAAAGAAGGATGCTGGTGACCATTAAATGGGAAGCCTTGGCCTTGCATTGGGTTTGGTTCCTGCATGAAGCCAGTCATCGGATTGTTGGGATGAGAAGGCACAGGTCCACCCCTTGGGAATCCACGTAAAAGATGAGGTGGGGGGTGGTTTCCTTGCATGTGCATCTGTTGTAACATAGAATGATGAACAGGAGAATCAAACCCCGGTAGTCCACTACTAGGTTGATGGAAGGGAGGATGAAGCATATTTCCCGGGAATTGATGATTTGGTGGTGAGTCATGATGAATCATGCCCTCAGGATTTGGAAGCCTCATATAAGAACTAATATGAGGAGGATGAGAATCCAGTTGATTAAACATTGGGCCACCATGATTTAACTGAGGGTGGATCTGTTGAGATCGTTGGACATTAAGATTCTGATAAGAAATACCAGGTTCTCTCATATCATAAGGACCACCATGAGGGTATGCTGGGCCTTCATGATTTCTCATAACAAGTCGGTCATCCCTAAATGCAGGATTCAGAGCTGCCAGTTTTCTGGTAATGTCAACTGTTGTGTCTTGGGACATATCTGCTTTAACTATATTTCCAGCAGATAAAAAGTTTTGCAGAGGATCACTAACTGTAATCAAGTTATCTTCTTCTGGAAGGTGAATATCACGAGGCCCTTTGAAACCACTAGCTTTGGGAAATTCACTCTGAAGCAACGATGAATTAACATCTCCCTGGGAATCAGAATAACCCAACCATTGTTCATCAAATCTATTAGTTTTGGGTTGATGTGTTTGCTCTGGTGGCAGGACACCACTTCCACGCCTGTTCAGTGTATGTTCACCAGTGGGAAGGTGAACATTGTCTGAGGTAGGGAAAGGAAACAGAAGAGACTCTGAAACATTAGGCCCTGCAGATCCAACTGAACCCCTTTGAACAGAAAGGGGTGCTCCAACTGATTGAAGCTCCTTCATAAAAGCTGACCCAAAAAGTGTTTCTAGTGTCAATGTCTTCGATGAGTTGGAAACTTCAGCATTTTCTTCTCCAGGATTATCAAGAACATTGCTGGTAGTAAATCCATCAGAATTCGGAACCTTTTTTGTAGAAGAATCTAGAATAGATGATAGTTCCATATCATTGTGTGAGGTTCCTTTCTGTAACAAAGAAAGGAGGTGTAGGGATGCATGATTATCAATTGAAGTAGACTGCTCAGTTTTTCCATCAAGATCTTTGTCCTGAATAGGCTGCTGATGTGATGATCCATTTTCACTAACTTGTGATAAAATTGACTGTTCCAGATCTTCACAGGTAAGAACTGCTGGTGAAACCTCAGGCTTATCACTCTTGGACAATTGCAGAGAGTTGTCAATAGTAGTATGCGCTGCATTTGATGCCATATGTTCACTAATTGGTTCAGGATTTAGGAGAGAAAAATTAGATGCAATATGACCGGTTGTTTCTACATTAGACGTCTGCAAACCCCCCTTTTCGCCACCAACAATAAGTGAGAGCAAGTCATTTGGCCTCTGTGTCATGTCATCCACTGGATTTTTTTCTGCAGTAAGGTGAGGAGGGAATAAACAAAATAAACTCGAATCGAGTAACAAAGTACAAACTTAAAAAGCATAATAACATTAAAACCACTAACGAACATTTTATTTCAGTATACCTTCTTCAACAAACCAATGAGCAAACTTGGAAGATTGGAAGGCATGTGGACTCCAAGTTACATCAGCTTTATTATCAGGCTGCTATAAGAGCAAGAGCATAATTAATCAACTCATAGTAAAATTGCATTGTAGAAGCAGAAAACAAAACGCTTGTCCAAACAACTATATTTTGAGTCAAGCAAGATAAGTATTCACTTTTCAAAAATATCCACCAGTTTTGGTTTATCTATTTTTATAACCTAAAGGACACAAGAAATAGTTGGATCAAGATTCTAAGTTAACGTGTCCTTGACATTTCTATAAGGAAATTCAGTAAGTTCCACAATTACCTCAATAATACTAGTATATTTGTCACTGTCTACGGTTGAAGCATTACCAAATAAGTATCTCTTTTTCACAAATATCCACCAGATGTGGTTTATCTATTTTTATAACCCCAAGGACACGAGACATAGTCGAACGAAGATGATAAGTTAACACGTTCTTGACATTACTAAAAGGAAATTCAGTAAGTTCCACAATTACCTCAATAATACTAGTAGATTTGTCACCGTCGACTGTTGAAGCATTACCAAAAAGCTTGTATAGGATAGAATTTGAATTGTCTGGATTGAGAACTCCCACATCCTCCTTTCCTTTTACTTCAGCATTAAGTTGAGATGCTTCCAAGACTTCTGAAAGAGCAGATCTCTTCCTCAATTGATCACCCGTTCCAATTTTAATGTCGGGAATATCCAAAACTGATGATAAATTTAAAATGTTATCTTTCACATGACTAATTGAAATATTTAGATTTGTGCTTTGAAGATTCTTTTGATCATTATCCATTTTCTTGGTTGATAATTCTCCTTTATTGTCAGAATTTATACTGAATACATTATTACCTCCAGCATCACCGGGTGCAGGTTGTCCGGCCTATGCAAGCATTAGGATAAGAAAAAAAAATGTATTAAAAAAGAGTCAAGAATAATAGTACATATTATAATAAAGCACACTTCATTTGTCAATGACAAAGTGACATAGCAAGCAAAAGAACTATAGTCATTTGCTGCGCACGTGCCATGTTTTACAAATAACATTATATAATTTTAGAGATCAGCTAAGTAAAAATCTAGGGAGAAATTAAACTTCTCATATTAAACTGTGTTCTCAAGTTCTAGACTTTCAGTCTTTAAGAAGAGAAGTAAGTCAGCAGGAAAGAAAAAATGCAGCGAAAAATTCTACAACATCCTCCTTCATATTGATTCAGCATCCAATAAGAAGGGAAGAGGCGGAGAGCTAAACAATGAAGGTAGAGACTGTACTTGTGTACCTTTCTGGTTATACAATATTTGAATGATGTTTGGTACTCGGACATTAAAAATTTCAGCAGAATGTTCTTTTAAACAGTGTATCCCAATCTAGTATCTTGTATCCTCTCTTACAATGTTATCAGGGACAATCAAATTACAGATCAGTACCATGCACTCTTCCTTGATTGGAGATTGCTCTATAAAAATCTCGAAATCTCTAAAGTATTTTGTATTTTAACTGATAATTAGACATGAAACCAACATTCAAACCAGAAAACATCAAATTAAGGTTGGCTGCAATGACAGAATCTAAGTTTTGGTGTCTTGAAACTCCCAGTAAGGAAGAAACTAGTGGCTTGAATAAAGCCATCATTCACTTGCAAACTATTTAAGTTTATTAGACAAATGTCATCACTCTTCAGACAGTCAGGACATTTTTATAACCACACTCTAACTATAACTTCGAAATAATAAAGTCCTTTAGTGATTTTTAACAGTTTTGTGCCAGTAGAGCAGTTATGATTCCCATCTAAAAATATCACATAATAAAGGACTTGGTTCTCAAACAAGACATACCAACTTTCTATCATAACAGTAACAAAAACAAAAATTCCCTACCCAAAGAGATAACATTTAAAAAAGAAGATACCAAAAATTAAAATTTACGAGTAAAACTAAGTTAAATGCCTAATCCAACAAATAAAGAAATTAATCTTTTTGCTTAAAATTTGAAATAGAAGCTGCTAAGAATAGCTAGGCTACAAAAGCTCTAACCAGTTACCTCTGTTGAATGAGTGCTAACGGATGTTTTGGTAGCAAAATTACGTTCCAATTTTGTACTTGCAAATCCTGGAGGTACAAGTGGTCTAGCTGCTGAAAGAGTCTGTGAAAGGGAAGAAGATTTCTCATCATTGCTTAAAGCTGCTACAGTCACATGAGGCTCCACAGACTCATTGTTCCTATTAACTAGCCTTTTCTCATCGTCTTCAACAAGTGAAGTTATGTCAAAATCCTCGTTATTCTTGTCTGGGTTCAACTTATGCTTATCTTGGAAAGCTTTGTGCTGTTCCTTTCTCATCAATTCAAAAGAAGCTGGCAAAATCCATTTAATAAATAATTCAATAGCATGAACTTAACAAAGGTAAACAGAACTTCTAAGGACATAAATAATGAGAACACATACTGAAAACCACAATATCTTCTAGAGAAGAACAGTTACCTCTTCTTTTTCTTTCCTCTTCAGCCCTGTCCTCACTTGTATACTCCAAAGAACCAAATGTTTCATCATTATAGGAGTCATTAGTCTCCCTACGTGAGTGAGGTGCCTGGATAGCATCCAAAGCAAAAAATAACAAGCATTGAAGTTAATAAAATTAAAATATGATTTCATTATTATCCATGGCATTCCCACAAAAATGATAATCATACTTCAGAGTAACGAGATGTCGGAAGTAATTAATATTGCAATGTAGCTAGAATACAGTTGTCTGACATACAACAACTTCCACTAACCTTGTAAGGACGTGGAGGATGATATGGCTCACTAGACCGATTTAGCTGATAGTTGTCATTAGCTTTAAGTTTGGGAGCAGACAACCCAGGGGTATACCCAGAGGGCCGAGGAAAAGAACCACTACCTAGAAGCCCATCATGCTCAGGACCTTGCCAAGATCTACGGGACTGGTTGCCAAAACGTTTTGCGGAATCTGCAAATAAACATAGATAACGAAATAGATAAAAAGAACCTTTTACAAAATCTTCTACTTCAACACACCAATCAATGAGTCCTAGATATAGACAAGAACGTCATCAGTCCAAACAGTTTAACTGTGTACATAATTAAAGATTCTTCCATTAAAAAAACAGGATTATTCTTTGCTGATCAAGTATAAAAACCTGAATCCCATTCAGATTGAGAATCACTGTCTTTATCAGACCGTCCAGAAGATCGAGTCTCCCATTTTCCATGGATTCCCCGTGGAAAGCTATCCCCTCTGGTGGGAGGGGACGAACCATAGTCATTACGTCTAAAGCTATGCATTGACAAACCGCCTGAACTTCTTTGTCTATCTTGAGAAACATCTTCAAGTTCACTGTTTTCAAAATAAATAGATAATGGACACAGATCACCAACAAAAGCAAGGGATGAAAACAATAACTGAAAAGAAAATCGCAGCATTCCTGCACAAGTTCATTGACTTGCTTCCATCACACGAGTAGAAACAAATGATGCAGCACCAAAAACTTTACCTTAAAAGCGATTGATCAAACCCACTAGGCAACTCTCTGCATATATCCAATCCACTCACCGATAATAAAAATTCCCTCGTGTATGAAATTTTTATCTTCCTGAATCACCACCCACAGATTAGTGTTACAACACGCATCTTATTTTCATTTTGATGGAAATCATGTATAACAAGCAACAAGATTATCAAAGAAGAAAGGTTACTTTGGCAATCCTTGATCAGTAGCCTGATCCAACAAGTTCTGCTTTTCACTTTCAAAGCTCATTTTGTTCTCTCTACCTAAGAATTTCTCTCCGCAAAGTTGGTGAAAATAATTTCCAACCAATTTACAATGCAAAGTATCAACCACAAAGAGCACTAGTCAATGGCCATCATCACTTACACAATTCGTAACGCAAGCTCGCCCATATAACCAAAAACTCTTTTGCTCCCAATATCAAACACGGTAAAAGTAATAACCCTCAAATATTATTATCCTACTGTAAGCACGAGGTGAATTCCTGCTTATCCATCGCCTACTTATTCAATCTATGATGTGAAAATCTTGAAAGCCAAGAAAACAAAGAACTCAGAACCAATATACACAGGCAAAATTCCAGCCACTGATCCAACTCAATCAACAAGACCCACTATCCAAAACCCTCCCAAGCTTCCTCCTTTGTGAAAAATTCGCAATACCCATCACCTAACAAGATGAAAACCACTCTCCTCTTCAATGAATTTCGTGAGAAATATATATACAGTTCATCACCCAAAAATCATAACGCAGATTCATTGTTAAAAGAAATTCAATTCAAAATTTGTGGAATACCCAAGAAAATTGGCTCCAAGGGAAAACGAAAGGGACCGTAACCATTGAAGGGTTTGGGCCTAATCTAAAGCTCCGCCGTGAAACTATGAAAAAGAAATGAAAAGAAAAAACTAGGGTTTTGAATTTTTACAGAGGACCTGCGTGGATCGAGGGTTATGGAGAAAATCGATCACCGAAAGAGCGTGGAATCGAAATCTCGGTGAGTTATGGCAGTGATGGATCGCAAAGGAGGAAGAGGGAGTGAGCGAGAAGAGAAAGAGATTTGAAGTGAGAGAGAGAAAATCGTTACTATTATGGTGTTATAATTATCTACGCCAGGCATTGGGATAGGAATGCTTTTTTTTTTCTACGATGATAAACAAATTAGTAATAATTAGAATTAGTGCCTTAATCTCCCTTCAAAAACACCATTTATTTACTTCTTACTACTTTCTAATAAATTATACGTATATACGAGTAAATAGTGTTCGCGGTTTAAAGGATTTTTTTATCAATATCACACATTATTACATGTATGATAAATTTGTTATTTTTTATGATACTTATGTTATAATACATTTTAGTTTAATTCATCATGTGAAATATTTGTACTTGTTAAGATTAGGATTTATCCGAGATTTTAACTTTTTAACTGGATAATTCGTCTGTGTTATTTTCCTTGAAGAACGATAAATAACTAATGTTTTAGTGGAAAATATTTAGTTTTTATATATTTACTTACTTTTAGATTATAAAATTTGTGTAATGTTTATTTTAAGGTGCAATGAGTTATAAAAAAAAAAAGACAGCAGTAAGCAGATGAAATGAAAATTGTACTTTTTTTATTTGCAAATGTATTGTTTTTTTGCTAGTAGAAAACTTGAATTCAAGATGTATTTCTCCTTTTCTTCTACTTTTTATTCTTAAATTAAACCATATGAAATGAGAAATGTAATTTAAAATAAGTTCAAATTGTGATTATGGTGTATGAGTAAGAAAAAGAACTACAGTGCATGATTATAAATGAAAATTAATTTTTAGTTGTATTTGATACTTGTAAGTAACATAATCATAAGCAGGATTATGTTAGTTTTTAAGTTGAAAATTACTCCATGTAAAGCAATAATGCCTATAAAAAGGGAATAATTTTATTTTAAAATATTGATTTGGGAAATTTTATAAAATGATGTAAATGAGTAAGTTATGTTTGAATGATAATTTTAAAAAAAAATTAAGATGTAATTTTAAGTATGACTTTAGTTTTTTCGATTAGTATTTTTTATGTTAAAATTGTATTTTTTTAATAGGACTTTAATATTTGTCTTCTAAATTCATTTAAGCGTAGAGTTAAAGGACATGATTTTTTTTTTAATTATTTTATTTTAGGGTGAAGTTTAATTTGTAAACAATTTTAATCTATATGACATTATTTTACAAATATAAATTTATTTTTTAGATTATTTAAATTAGAACACTAATGCAAAAAAATAAAAGTATAACTCACTAAGATGATTATACTTCACTCATCAAATAAGTGAAGTGATATGTCAGTTATCATTAGAAGCGTCGTAGTAAATGGATGCAGTGACAATTTTGTAATAAAGTACAAAATTGTCTATGCCGGTTATAATTGAAACCGTCAAAGTAAGTGAAAACGATGATAATTTTGTATTAAAGTACAAGACTTTTTATGTTGGTTATCACAGGAAATGTCATATTATCTTTAATTTTCTTCCTATTTGCATTGTATTTTGACACCCAACCTTCTTACACCTTACATTGTACTTCACACTCCCAAAATTCCTCCTATTTGCACCCCTATCTCGTCCTTGTTTTGGTGGTTGTAGGTCTTTCTCTCGTTTTGGCTTATTCTCTCTCGTTGGGTCTCTCTTGCTCTCGCACCTCTCCCGTTTTGTAAGAGGGTGTTTTTATCTCATTTAAGGTTTTTTTTATTCCTCCTATTTCTCTATCTCTTAATCAATATTTTAGGTTTCTAAAATCTGCTACCACAACTCCACCGTCGTTTGCACCAACATGCCACTTGAACCCTTAATCTCCTTTGACCCATATGTCGTCACATTGTTCAAGAACACTGCCTTCCTTATACTTCTCAACAACAATAAGGTCTAGAAGTTCAACGTCCTCAACGACACCTTTATACCATCCTCAAAGTTCACCGGCATTTCTCGTGCCTGCGCCTATCTTTACACCACGAAGCCCAACCACGAACTCATAAAGGACTTCTTCCTCCAAGTTCTCGCGTGACAAAAAGATTTCTTTCTCCCACTCTTTTGAAATTGTCTTTGCGAGTCCTTCTTAAAGGTCGAATAATAGCTGAATAAGAATAAGAAAGCAAAAAATTACACTTTTTATGTCGATTATATCACAACGGTATAGAATGTGAACTTTTTATGTCGGATTCATAACTAACATAAAAGTTAAAACTTTGTACATCGATTGTATTTGTGTCAATTTCAGAACCGACATAAAAAGTCCTTTTAATATATTTGTAATTGAAGTTAATATTTTGAATAAATTAGAATTGAAGAAAAAAAAAACATGGTCAATTTATAATATTTGTAAATTAAAAAAACTAAAAATAATATGATGACATTAGTTGTCTATGTAAATAATTAGTATAATTATAATATTCATTTTAGATAAAGATTTTGTGTTGTCGTCAAAATTAAATTGTAATATGAAAAAAAAAACCAACATATTAGTTTAATTCAAGAAAATGACTTTTATGAAAATGTCATTGACATAAAAAAACACAATATATATTTTGTAAATGCTAAAAAAAATATTTCATTTTATTCTTATATTTGATTAATATATTGTATTTGGAAATTGTGACAGTGTAATGAATAATTAATTGTAATTTATTGGCATTTAAATTGAAATTATATGTATATATATGAATGAAAGTGTATGATATTATAATTATGATATACCATATGATGAATTATATACGTAGTTATTTTCAAGTAAGAAATACTACCAGAAGATGTTTATATTGGGTATTGAATTTGAGACTCATGAAGAAGATATCCTAATCTTAATAATATTGAAATCGTATAGATGAAAATATCAAATGATGATGATAGTTGAAAGAAAATCTTATGATATAGTATATTGTCCGAAAAATAACATGATGATAGGTCATTGAGATTTACCTTTTTATATGAGTAAAAATATTCCTATTAATTATATAATTTTCTTATGGTGATAAGTTAGTGGAGGACACTTGTTTATGATGCTGATTAAATGAAAAATGAATTTGTATCTACTAGAGTATGTAGATGAGATGAAATTATAATATATCTATGATTTGATATATACTCGGAGGACAATTTTTTTTCAAAAATACCATATCTTATTGTATTTTATGTAAGTGTGCTATTCATATGTTGATTATATATTACAGGGGAGCATGCTGCATGGAGACTATTTTAGAAAAGGTAAGTGCAAAAAAAAAATTAAGTATTAATATTTTACTCACTTCCTCCTCTTCTAAAGTTAAAATTATGTATGTGTGTGATGGTCTTTAAATATTAAATATTTAAATATAATTGTTAAAAGAAATTTTACAATGACAAGACAATGAATTAATTGAACCTTTTTAGTTCTTAAATATAAAAATATGTATAAAAATATAATAAATACATGACTACCTTTAATAAATCATGAATATTAATACCTATAATAAAAAAGAAAGATTAAATATTATAAACACAAATATATTACCTAAAATGGATAATTTCTAAAATTAAGTTTTAATTTAAGGATTAAATATATTCTTTAGTCCATTCATTACAACAAAAAAATTACAAATGGTTCTATTCCAAAATTTGATTTTATTTGGTACTTTTACTTTTAAAAGGGTTTTATAATTCATTTTCAGCGATGTTATTTTTTTGTTTTTTTACGCGGCAAACAATTTTCTCTTGAGTATATGTCCTGCTTATATGTAGAATGACACATGTATGCCAAGTGTTTAATCTTTATTTTTTTTAATGAAAATTAGTTTTTTTTTTTTTATAAAAAATACATTGAATGTGGAACTTATTTCATGATTTTTATTTGTTTATCTAAAATTTGTAACTTTTTAAATATTATATTATAACCCTTGTTACAAAATTTGTTAGTTTATGATAAACTCACGTATTTATAAATAAAAGTTACAAATTTGGAGGTCAAAATTACAAACTCAGAATATTTGGCACAACGTGATGTTTTATAAATATCAAACTGCAATCCTTCGACAAAAAGTGTCAAACTGTAACACTCGACTTAAAATCGAAGCAAAAAAATCCTTTAAGGGAACTTGTTACGAAAAAAATAATAATGAAATGGATAACATTTTATACACTAGAATCTATTTTTTTATTGTTTTATAATTTCAAATTATCAAGAAATTTCTTAGCCTTTTTGTTTGTATTTGCGAAATATTTTTTTCTAATGTATGGGTACATATAATATTAAAAAAGTTAAATTAAATGAAAGAAAATAAATTACACAGTCACGATAACTTGAAAGGTAACAAAACTATTAGCTCAAGTAAGGTTTTTCTTTTATTTTGTGCTAAGCAAACAACACATAGTTATTGACTCATTGTTGGTAAAATGGACAAGGTGAAAATAAGAAAGAAACAATGAAGAGAAAGAGGAATGATAAGAGAAGAAGAAGAAAGTTTTAATGTTTCATTTTGAGAAAATTAATAGATAGTTAAAAGATGGGGAAAAATACACTAGAAAAAAATTATAAAATAGTGACAACTTTTATGATAAAATAATATATGTAGAGACTAATTTAAAAACTAATTTCCTAAAAATTACTTTAAAAATCAATTCTTTAGGTAGTAGAAACCTAGTTAGTTAATTTTAATGACTAATTTAGAGACTAATTCATAATATAAACTATTTTAGTTACTAATTTAGAAAGTAATTATAATTTTTTGAAACTATTTTAGTTACCAGTAATTTTTAGTTCATAAATTGATATCCAAACTGGTTACTATAGTGAATATTTTTTTTTTTACTAAAATTGATCATTAATCAATAATTTCATTGTAATGATACTTTGACATGGTGGTTTTAATGTATTCCAATCCTTTAATTTTCTTGTTGACGTGTACATGATGTAACTTGAAAAATGCATGAAAATATTTGTGATTGTAAGAAATTTTCAAAAAATAATCAATTTAGTATCAATCTTTTTTTTTATGATGGTTAGTAGATTTTTCACATTAAAGTCAATCATTTGTTAATAATTTAATTAAAAAGGTATTTATTTATTTATATACGTTCCTTAAACCAAAAATATTATATTTTAATCAAATCTCACATATTTTTATTTAAATTATGTTTCACTTTTATCTTCTTCTTTTTTCTATTTATTTTAATTGTATGTTTTTTTTTCTCTTGTCAAAACACAATTAAATTTGGTTCATTCTATAAGACTTTATCATAGTCCATGTGGGTTGAGGTAAAAAAAGTTCACATTTTTACAGGTTAAATCGAACTTACATTGGACAAAGTTAAGTTAAACTCATGTATGGTCATGTTAAGTAATACTCACAAAATATTGAGATGAGTTGAACCCATGTTGAGTCAAGTCATGTTGGGTGCACCTTAAACTGAGACAAGTCAGACACACCTCAAATCAAATCAAGGTAGACGCACCTAAAACTGAGTTGAGTAGGGTGCACTCGAGCTCAATCAAGTTGAGTCAAGTTAAGTTGGACCTATGTCGAGCTCAATCGAGTTGGATCCACATGAGGCAATGTATAGTTGAGCCTACGTTAGATTGAGTAAAGTTAAGCCCCTATTGAGCCATATAAAGGCAAGTCAAATTGGACTTACTTTGGACTAAGTTGAGTCAGACCCACCTCAAACCTAGTTAATTCGAGCCTACCTCATGCTCATTTGAGTTGTGTTCACCCTTAGCTCAATTGTGTAAGGGAAACCTCAGACAAAGTAAAGTCAAACCCATTTTGGGCTAAGGCAAGTTAAGTTCGCGATAAGTCAAGTTGAGTCAAGTTAGACCCGTGTACGGTTAAGTCATGACTAATCCATATCAGATTGTGTAGAGTTCGATTGGGCTCACTTCAAACCGAGTTAATTCAAATCCACCTTGGACTAAGTAGGGTCAAGCCCATCTCGGTTCGAGTCGGTTCAAGTCCATCTCTAATTGAGCTAGATCGAGTCCATCTCGGACCAAGTCAGGTTGACCCCACTCGAGTCAAGTTGACATAAGCTCACAAAGGATTAAGTCGTATCAGGGGAGGGGGGGCACCTCAGACAAAGTTTAGTTGACCCATATTAGATTGAGTTGAGTCAATCCCACCTCTAATCGAGTTAAGTCAAGCCTACCTACTTTAGGTTGAGTATAGCCAAACCTCCACCTTTGACAAAGTCAAGTCAGATTCACCTCATGCTAAGTTGAGTTAGGCCCACCACTGTTTAAGTCATTTTGGGTCCATATACCATGTCATGTGAGTCCCACCTTTAATTGAGTTAAATCGGGCCCATGTTGGGCCAACTTGAGTTGAGTCCACCTTGGGTTGAGTTGAATTAGGTCCACCTCACATTGAGCTAAATTGGTACCAACTATAGCTAAATCACGTTTGACCCACTTTTAGTCAAGTTCGTGTTTAATTAAGTAGGATTGTGTCCGTGTTAGGTTGGGTAAATTGGAGTCACATCAAATTAAGTCACTTAGGTCAATGTTGGATCGAGTCTAATTAATCCATATAAGACAAAGTCGTTATGACCCATCTCTGGTGGAGTTGAGTCAAACTCACCTTTAGTTAGGTAAAGTCAAATCTACCTTTAACATAATAGAGTCTAATCCATATTAGATCGAGTTGAAAAAAGTTAACGTGAATTCAAATCGAATTTAACCTATTTCAGTTTGAATTTTAATTTGCACGTATATATATTTATTCATAATCTATTTTATGTCCATTATTTAGAAAATTGAGTCAAATAAACTATTAATTGTTTGATTAATCAATAAAAAATTACTTATTTATAATGTTGATTTTTTTATTAGCATTCATATCGTCGAACTAAATAAGTTAAAAGATATAAATATATATATATTTAATTTTTTATAGTGATGTGATGTGATGATCTAAGAGTGATGAAAGTGGTGGATTAAAAGTGGATAAAAAAAGGGTTAAAATATCATTATCTATTTGAGAAAAAAAGCTGACAAATATATTATTTTAATGTTGTGAACTAAAAATATTATTAGTATATTGAAGTTTAAAGGAGAGTTTACATCCGTAATATATAAGTTAGTTCAACAACACATAAGTCATAAATATCCACAAATAAATTAAGTCATAAATATTCACAAATAAATTATTTGTGTTTAGATAAGTAATTTTATGATTTTAAGAAATTTTAAGATACATTGCTAAATTGTTTTTGTTAGTAAGGGCAATATCCATGGCCTATTTAAGATAAAATCCACAAATTTTGAAAAGATATTTCAAATTCTTTGGTATTTTTTTACATATATACATCTCTCCTAAATTCTTATAATTTTTATTTATTTTAAACTATCATATTAAAAAATGACAGTTTTATTTTCTAAGAAATCCATTCGCTGTAGAAAAATAAAATAAAATCAGATAACCAATACAAACTACTGTTCTCAAAAATGGTAAAACGGACATTCACAGTTTAGTTTTCGACTCCTTATCCATTCTTGGTTTCTTGCATTTTTTTTCCCCACACCTTACACTCACAAAAAAACACAAATTCCTTGTATACGCTTTGGTTGGCCAAGATTTTCTCTCATCCCACGTTGTTGATCTTCGTAAATAGGATTCAACACAAGGGGCACTTTTCAACACTACCCTCTAAACCCCTTCCAACGCTATCCATCTATAATCAGCTCAGAGTGTGAGCACTGAATATCCACCATGGCCACGGCTCCTTCGCTTCTACACTCATCCGGATCCTCATTTTTCGCTCAATTTCGTGCCTTTCCACACTCTTCTTCCTCTTCAGTGTTCCCTCATGTAAAAAGACATGGGAATGTGGTGGTGCCTGTGAGGGCCTCTGATTCTGGGGTTGTGTTGGTGGAGAAGTCTGACGCAGAGAAGACATACAGGCTCAAAACAGCATACACTGAGAAAATCGTTCCCTTGCTCATAGAAGAGTTCTCTTACACCAACAAGCACCAGGTTTTTGCGAAGTTTTTGTTACCTTTTTGCTTAATGGGCGTATTGTTAAGATAGTTTGACAGTAAAAGTGTGAATCTTTTTTGGTTTGGGTTGATGGGATTGTGCGGGTTTGGTATTATGTGGTGGGACAAATGTGATGGGCCTGTGTTAAGCTGCTTTGGATTTATGGGGGGTTACTTTGAAGTTTTGTTTTTGTCTTTGTTGTTTTATTTTAATTTTTATGGTTTAGGGTTGATGGGGTTTGCAACTTTGGTCTCACACAGTAGGGAAATTTAGGTTAGACATGTTAAGTTGTTTAAGGTTCATGTGGTTTCATGGTGAAATTTCAGTTTTCTTTGAGGGTTGATTAGGGGTAAGGGGGACTAATGGTGTGGAAAGAAGACTAGGGAGGAGAGAAAATTTGAATTTTAGAGAAAATGGTGGGGAAGAAAAGAATTGAACTTTTGTTTATAATAAGTGTTCATTTTTCTCCTCAACCAAATGTAAGAAAATGTATCTTTATCTGCCGTTTTTTCGTTATACTATTTTCTCTCCCGAGTATACCATAATTTTCAATGTAATATAGTGTGAAAGATGAAAAGGGGGACATGATCATTTGGTTTTCCTTCAATTTTTGCAATGTTGGGTTTTATCTTCATTTCAGGTGCCTAAAATTGAGAAGATTGTGGTTAACTGTGGTATTGGAGACGCTGCACAAAATTCCAAGGGTTTGGATGCGGCAATAAGTGATCTAGCAATGATCACAGGGCAGAGACCTGTGAAGACTCGGGCTAGGGCTTCTCTTGCCACCTTTAAGATCAGGGAAGGTCAACCGCTTGGGATTGCTGTGACACTAAGAGGAAACGTGAGCATGCTGTAGCATTTGATTTATATTGTCTTATGAATACAGTTGATTGCCATGTGATGTGATGCTTTAATGAATTTGTTGATCCGTTTTTACCACCACTCTAGATGTTTTCCTAGTGTAGATGATATTTAGAACAACTTCAGTATCATATCATGATGTTTTTGGCTTCTGGTACTGAGCTAATGCAGTGCTGATTCAATTAAATGTTATGGTATAAGGAACCTTTTTCTGGTGCTGATATACTGCTGGAAATTTATTCTGAAATGTGTTGCTACAATTTTTTAATTTGTCCATTATCTGCGGCTGAGGATCTTGTGTAAGCTTCTTAACATCCCTTGATATCAGTTCTGAAAATTGGTAATGGATACCTGGCCAACAATAGAACTTGAGAAGTTAAAGTAATCTTTGGCACATGTGCGGATTCCTTACTGATAAATTGATGCTGTTTGTTAACTTGTCCTTATCTGCCGCTAGGGATTGTATATGCCTTTTGACATCCCTTAGCAGAAGTAGGAATAAAATGAAGTTTGGAAATTGGGATATAGTTTAATGGTGAATTATATGATTATGAAAGAATTTGATTTATTTACTATATTCGTTTGGTCTGGGAAGTTAGTAGCAGTTCTGAATAGTGGTAATCAATTGGTGGCAAACTTAAGAACTGAAGAAGTTAAATAATGTATGGAAAAAGTGTCATACTCGACACTAAAAGGTAACCTAGAACATTGTTGCTATTTATGTTAGGAATATATGCTTTCATTTTGCAAATTGGCAATATTCTTTGTCGACATAATATGCTGCCCATCAGTTAGAGATTATCTTGTAACAGAAAATGTTTACCGAGAGAACATTATTCTCCACCTATAAGAACAGAAGTTATCATTATTATCAGATATCCTGAACTTGTTTCTTTAGAATCCGTAAGTTAAAGTAAATTTTGGCCTTCTATTTTGTTTTGGATGTGTATGATGGTCAAAGTTGTTCAATTTCGGATAGCTACACTAATCATTATTGTTTAGTTTTCATTGTCACTTCACTTCAATAAAGTGTTCTGATCCAGAACTGGGTGAATGAACTATCTACGTGTTTGAAGACATATTTTACAACCCAAAATTCACATCTTAGATGTGAAAATCTGAACAACTACAAGTCATTTACTCAGATGTTGCAAAAAATCCTGTCTACCGTAATCCATTTCAAAACATGCAATGGTTTCTGATGTCATGCAATATATGCAAATTTGATGTGTTTAACTTACAACGTTACATTTCTCCATTGAATACTACATCCTAGTTCTGATATCATACATAGCTGAAATTTGATTTTTGACAGATTATGTACTCATTCCTCGACCGAGTCATCAACTTGGGACTTCCCAGAACAAGAGATTTCCAAGGTGTGAACTCTAACAGCTTTGATGGACATGGAAATTACAGCATTGGTGTGAAGGACCAGGGTGTGTTCCCAGAGATCAGAGCTGATGTTGTTGGCAAGCCTAGGGGAATGGACATCTGCATCACCACAACAGCTAATACTGATAAAGAAGCTCAAAGATTATTGGCTCTTATGGGTATGCCCTTCAGAGAGGGAAGTGGTCCTGTGGCGGACGCCGGACGGAAAAAGAAGCTTAAGTCTCATCATTTTGATTCAAAAAGGGGAGGAAGAGGAAGGAAGTGACATAGTTTTGATGCAAAATCATAGGATTAAAGTAAGGTTGGGGACCAGAAGAGACTGTGTTGTATTGCTTGTTTCATTCGGATGTAATGTTAATAAGTTACTTATTCTTTTTGTATGAAGCATTTCCATGCTTTAAACTAATCACTCTGAAAGCTTATGGCGTGATCATGCAGGTTCTTCTTTCTAATGGATATCCATTTGTTTCCTGATTATTTGGATCACTCCACTGTTGCTTCATTGTGTGTTTGGTCTCTAAACAAAACACCCTAAACTTGTTAATAGAGACAAGAATGAATTTTGATTTTATGTTGGATGTTTATGTGTTTTTCCTATGTTGTGTTTCCAAAATACATTAAAAAACATTGATCTTGATGTTGTAAAACATATTAAATTTTGTTTAAAGTATCAACATCGTCGATATATTTTGAAGACATAACAGATATTTTGAAGACACAGCAGATTGACAGATGACCGTACCAACAACATCCAATAAAAAATAATCTGAACTCAACGAGAATACTTATCAGAAATATCTATTAATTCTATAATTAAAGTAATCATTGCAAAAGTTAAAAACTTTATCATTTACAACACTGAGATTTTTATATTGCTAAAGTAATGAATTTAGCTTAATAGAATTTGCCATTCTAGAAAGAGAACAGTGGAATCCACAAAGAGTTTGAAAATGTTCATCTGAGATGGATCTCACTTTCTATTTTTCATTACTGATTAATTTTAAACATACACTTGTCTCTAAAAGTATAAAATTCATGCAATGCTAATTAAAACAAAGATATAAAATGTTGACTTTAAAATAGTTTTAAGCCTGGTCAGACACATTGATTGAACATTAAAATTAATTAACTGGTGTTTATGAAATTAAAACTTGGTCAAACCTTTTCATTGAGCTTATTTCACAAACTCAATGATATAACTACAAAGAACTGGTTTGGACCATAAGTGTAGAATTAGTATGACCCAACCAACACTTAGTTTTAATGGAATTGTGATATATATATATATATATATATATATATATATATATATATATATATATATAAATTGAGGGACAATGTTTTTTTCTTTAAGTTCCTTGAAGTATAAAATTTATAAGGTATAATTTATTTGAATTTTTTTATTATAAACTTTCTTATGATTTAATAAAGGGTTAAATATGTTTTTGATCCACTAGCTTTCAGTCAATTTTGAAATTAGTCAATTTTTAAACTTTGAATCAATTTAGTCATTCATATTTCGAAATACGTAAATTTAGTCATTTTGATCAAATTTTGTTAACTTTATTTAATGTTTCGTACGTATTTTAGGATTGTATTTGAGTTGTTTATACAGTTTGACACATTTCTTGTTTTAATGTTAAGTCAAATCCAATTATGAAATACGCTTAAAATGTCAAATAAACTGAACAAAATTTGATTAAAAGGACTAAATCCACGTACTTTGAGAGATGATGGACTAAATTGGGTCAAAGTTTCAAAATGAACTAATTTCAAAATTCACTGAAAGTTAAAGGACAAAAACATATTTAACCCTTTAATAAATTGCATATTTTTAAAAATAATTTAGTATGAAATATTTACGTAGTTTAGCATTAGTTTAACCTCCTTCATTGTTTGGTTTGGGATGAAAATTGTAAATACTAAAATATTTTTGTGTAAAAAAAAGAAAACAAATTTATCCTAAATTTTATACTCTAAAAACCTAATTAAGTGGATAACATAATACCCAAATTTTAAGACGTGTCCCAGACATTTGGACCTAAGGGGTTTTTGATCCCAAATCCGATATTCGAAGCAACTCTCTATAAAACCCAATGATCTCTCTCTTCTTTTGATATATCGTTCTTCATTTTGTTGTTGTGTTCATCAGCTTTTGTGTTAGCCATGGCGTTTCCCTATATGGAAGCCGTTGTCGGTGAGCTCTTTCTTCTCTTTTTGTTGCCCCCTTCTGCATTTCCCCCTTTTTTCCCCCTCTCTTATTTTCCACACTCAAAAACTATTTCTTTCAGCTACTGGGTCATTTGATTGTAAATAAAGTTTCTTTCTTTTCCCTGGTAATTTGATTTGGGTTTCTCATGAATTTGCCATTTTTTAAGTTAATTGTGTAATTCGACTCTTGAATTGGATTGAGATAATGCGTTAATTGAACGTGCTGTGATTATTCACTTGAGGATTTTGAGTCCCAGTCCCCTCTTTGACTTGTACTGGCATTTTCCTTTGCCAGCATGCATATGTGTTTTTGTTATTTTCTATGTAGTTTTGTTTGAAATTGGAAAACCCTTTGGTCTTTGACCATTAACCAGTGTTGGGGAGATAAGAATAATGTCGATAGACATTGTGCTTCCTTTTTCTAGTTAGTTAATTGTAACTTGAGATGAAGAAGCAAAGGGCAAAGTAGGGTTTTAAAGGATGTTGTGGTGGTCAAGGATGTGTTATGGAGAACCCTGATGGACTTGCAGCATACGATACTTCACTGATTAGTCATACTCCGATATTTAACTGCAATTATTTGGTTTTAGGTTGTGTAGATAGCTTCAAAAAAACTTTAGGATTAAAAAGTATGATTATTTTATGCCTATATAATATGTTTTTGGGGGCATTAAAGCTAGGTTGGCTAGTTGTTTGATCTTTCAATGATTCTTCGCTGGGATGTTTATTAAAACATAGTTGACTTGCCTTAATGGAATCGGGTGTTTGGTAGACTGTTCTAACCGAGTGAACAGACATAAATAGGGAGAAGAAGCAGACATGAAGCATAATGTGGATCGATCTATATATAGGAAACTGTAGGATTATACTCTGGGTAAAAGTGAAACTAATAAAATGAATATTATAAGTAGTAGCTGCTCAAATCTGACACCTAAATCTTGATGCATCGTATTACTCACTAATGTTAAGCTTCGCTGGACCCTACAACCAATTTGTCTAGTCCCTTCACTTACACCACCATTCTCCATGAATTTGGCTTTTTTCTAGCATTTGATTTGGTCCAGTTTTGACTATCCTCTACTGTTTTCATTTACTGTTTTTGCTGTATTCCACTGCTTAACCTTGAAAAATTGAAAATAAAGATGTAAATTTTCCTGGTTTTCTTCTGATCTATTTTCAGGATTTATGATATTAATGTATATATTTGAAACTTACTTGGATATGCGGCAACATAAGGCCCTCAAACTTCCAACTCTTCCAAAGACTTTAGAAGGGGTTATCAGCCAAGAGAAATTTGAAAAATCAAGAGCCTATAGTCTTGATAAAAGGTTTGTTCTTTTGTTTGTGTGAATTTCTTTCATTAGATAGTGATATCGTACACTCGCACAGGGGTATCTCTGGTATTCTATTTTGTAATTGTGTATTATTAGCATTCTTACAGACGAATTTTATTTTTACTTTGTCCAGCCACTTCCATTTTATTCACGAGTTTGTGACAATAGTGACAGACTCTACAATTTTGTACTTTGGGGTATTGCCCTGGTTTTGGAAGGTGAGAATTTGTTATGTTGTTTATGAAGTACAGCTTCTTCTCTGCCATTGTAAAATTTATGTCTATTGCTTGCAGAAATCAGGAGAATACGTGACAACAGTTGGTTTCAATGCAGAGAATGAAATACTGCATACTCTTGCCTTTTTAGCTGGTTTGATGATTTGGTCACAGGTATGCTTTTGGGTTTATTGTGCATAATTGAGACCATCAGTTTTACTCCATATTTCAACTTCACCAAGATAAACTTGGATATTTAGTTTTTTGTTTTTCTCTCTTTTTTGATATTATGTGCTGAAACATTATTTTTTGGAATAAGGTTTTCTTTTTTATGCCTTTTTTAGTACATTTGAATTATTATCAATCTTGTCATCTACATTTTAATAAAATCTATTATGCACTTTTACGTTTTCTGCAGATAACCGATTTACCTTTTTCTCTGTACTCAACTTTTGTGATTGAGGCCCGTCATGGTTTCAATAAGGTTCATATTCTTCCTTCAAATTCAATTATCCATGTATTATTTTAATTGAGATTTTTCACACCTGAGTATGTAAGCTTCTTTTGCAAAATTTATATATGCTTGTATCCTTACATTTTTATGATCTTTATACAGCAAACACCGTGGTTATTCTTTAGGGACATGATTAAAGGAATTTTCCTTGCTGTAATAATTGGTCCACCTATTGTGTCTGCAATCATTGTAATAGTACAGGTAAAATCTTCTGCTATTCAAAATAATCGTTGCTTGAAAATTTAAGCTTGATGTTTGGTGTGATATTTACTAAATTATGTTTTATTCTCTTTCTGTCCTTTTGTTGGCCGTGATGGATGATGGACTCATTGTTTTCTATTTAAACATTCATTTTAACTTTTGCAGAAAGGAGGTCCATACTTAGCCATCTATCTTTGGGCATTTACATTTGGACTTTCTATTGTGATGATGACTCTTTATCCAGTACTGATAGCTCCACTCTTCAATAAGTTCACCCCTGTAAGATTTTGTCATCTTACTATATTTTAGAAAAAGTATGTGTACCATGTTTTTTTATTTTAATTTTGGCGTAGTTACATATTGAAGTGTTCTAAGGTCAGTGCTAATTACACTTAGACTCTCTTCTGTGGGGGATTGGGGGGATGACATGAAGTTTTGGGAGAGGTCAAGTTGATGGATGTGGGTGCTGGCTGGGATGGTGAGGGGATGGGGTGATTCAGAGTGTGGATTTGATAAGGAACAGTCTGCTTGACCTTGGGAGAAGCAAGCTAGAGGAAGGGCGCAGTAATCTTTTGTTTGAGTGTTTAATTTTGCTAAAACTAGAACAAGGAAATTGAAATCATGGGCATGTTTAGTGGCATTAATGCTTTTCACAGATGAATAACTGCTGGGTTAAAGCTGTACACATAATTAACACATTAATGGAGTTGGGTTAGTTGGAATTGTAGTTTGTGCAAATATCTTCTGTATTTTTCTAATCACACTTTATATCTTTATTTTTGTGCTCATGATATTCTTGTAACTAGCTTCCAGATGGCCAACTCAGGGAGAAAATCGAGAAACTAGCTTCCACCCTCAACTTTCCGTTAAGGAAACTGTTTGTTGTTGATGGATCCACAAGATCAAGTCACAGCAATGTAAGGAAATATTGAACTCCTGTAAAATTAAAACCAATACGATTACCCTTCATGCAATGATGCATATTTACTCTAATATCAAATATATTCATTAACGTTAATTTATAGTTTCCATTACACCTGCCTTTTGAGGTCCAGTAAGTCTTATTTCTTATTGTCTGCATGCATGCGGAGGATTCAATTTTTTTGTAGTTTGTCAATCAATCATCCTGACTTTTTTTATCAATTGCCAGCCCTTTCAAATTTTCTTATGTTGTTTGTTTGCTGTGTAGTTGTCTTTATATGTTTTTGAATCCCTTGGGATGATTATAATTTAGCTGTAACATGCACTCACAGTCACATATTTTTAATACACAATAAACTATTATGATAAACTTTTTTCTGTTGCCATATACTGAAAAAGGGTCTTGAATAATGGCTTCCATATGATAGGCCTTTTTGAACCTTGCTTATGAAGGTTAGGCGCTTTCTCATTTTTTTGCAGAAGGAAGTCATGGCTTTAGAGGATCTTTTTCAATATTGAATGCTCAAATTTTGTCATACCTCGTTGATGGAATTATAGGATTGTATCTGATGTCAGTCTATTGTGGAGTGGTTTCCTTGGCTTGTTGTGATTTCCAATAGAGTTGCTTAAAACCTCATGATGATGGCTTATAGGGGATGCTGTTTATTTTTGTATCTTATAATGTTTTGAGTTGGATATGTGATCACACTTTCTAATTTGCATAACCTTTCTTTAATTTCTTACGCCATAAAAAACGAAAGTATAGAATATAATCTTTCACAGTTTTCTATCTTCAGTTTGTAAATTTGCTTGAAGTAATTTATCTAAAATATATTGCAGGCCTATATGTATGGATTCTTCAAGAACAAAAGGATTGTGCTTTATGACACATTAATTCAACAGGTTAGGAATTACTAACTGCAGAAAGTTATTTTATCTTTCAGGTTGTTATATAGCTCTTGAGTTTTAGCCTTTTAGAAGAGCTTTCTTTGTATAAGATTCTTACTCTTTATGTTTTCTCAAGCTGCATATTAAAAAATAATATTGAGTGAATCTTTGGAAATGTTTGTATCATTTTTGCTCTCCCAGCTTTCATTAAATTAAACGCTACCTAAGTAAAATTCCTATTTTAAAGGCAGGCTATGGTTATATTGTGCTCAAAACTTATGTTCAAATTGATTGAGATGACTGAATTTGTACCACAATTAACTAGAAGTATTTCCCCCACTGAATTAATGAATATAGCTTGTAATGGCTTCCTTGCCTATTAATTTATTTCTTATAACTTGTTATATGTACTGCTTCTGTTTAAAGTTTAAACTGTTGGATACTATGTAGTAGCATTCTAAGTATCAGAAAGGGGATTTTTTTTTTAATATCAATGTGGTGTTTTCAAGGTAGTGGTTGTGGTTCCAACATTATGTGATTGTCTCTGTATTTACCGGCTCACATGAGAATTTGATGATAAACTTATGTTGGCATTTTCTACATAAATGACTGCTCCTTTGTAATCTTTTGATTTTACTTTCAACTTTTAGTGGCGTTGATATATTTGAGTAGTTTATAGTGAGTGTCCATATTAAGTTCTCAATTTAAGAATTGTGGTTGATTGGTCCTTATATTATCAAATGGTGTTACACAGTGCAAAAATGATGAAGAAATTGTTGCTGTTATTGCCCATGAGTTGGGACACTGGAAGCTCAACCATACTGTATACACGTTTGTTGCAATGCAGGTTTGTGTAATAGCATTACTGAACTGAAAGTGAATACTAGTTTGCCTCTGTTTTTTTTTTAATCAAAAGAAAGAATGCTATTGCATCACTATAGAGGTTGTAATTCTAACCAGGTTAGCACTACAACCTATACCAATCATATGCAGCAGTTTTAATACAATTAAAAGATAAAAGAAATACCCTAAATAGTGATATCAATACCCTAGAATACACCCAGGAGGTTCAGCTTCAAAAGCTGAATTTGCTTGTATAAATTTCACAAAACAACCAATTTTCTCAGCTCTTGAATTCCTAAAAATTCCAGCACATGCTGCATTGTCGTCATAACTAGTGTAAGCTCTATCTGTATTACATTTGATTCAACTTGCATCTGGAGCAGACCAATCCACTTGAGTAATATTATCTTCTTTCCTTGACCTGCAAGTAATAGCAAAAGCCTTAGGAATTTTAAGCTCAACAATGTTAGAATTCATATCATCTGCTATTGATCCAAAGATTTACAGCAGAGAAAATTCTATTTTTAATATGTTGATACTGTATGTGAAGCCCCTCAAATTCAATCTTGTTTCTGCTATTCCAAATTCCTGTGACTATATGAGTAACAGCAGATAGCATCACTGCTGCCACCAAATTACTCCAATTCCTATTGGAATGTAGGTGTGTCTTAATTATTGAAGTGTCTAGCTGCTAATCTGTGATGCTTTGAAGCCAAGTCCATAATGTAACTGTATAAGGACAAGCTAAGAAAGGATGTTTTGCAGTTTCAAAATCATTATAACAAGGAGGACAAAAAGACATCACATTTACCCAAGTAGCTCATTCCTAGGTAGGCAATAACAATCTCCATAGGATGAAAGTTTTATAAGAAGGAATGACTTTGCTCCAAGTTATTTTTCCCCAAGAAACATGTGGTTTAGAATGATGACTGTTAAAAGAAAGCATCTTTAATGGTTAAATCACCACTTAAATATGCTACAATATAAACATATCCTGGTAACTAGCTATGGAAATCACAATCTGCTTAATTTGTTATACAATATCATCTGGCAAAAAATCACGAACTATCTGTTCCTTTTCAAAAATAAAATCAGAAACATTTGAATTAAGCCTATTATGTATGCTCCTATGTTCATAGAATTAAATAACTCAAGTATCAGTCCAGAATTTGATATTTAGTCCATGTCCAAGTTTCCAAGCAGTGTGATCTTTACGGAGTATGCTTAATATTAGCCCCTATAGAAGATGGGATAGTTTTATAAATAGAACCATTTTGCAAAAGCCTCTAGCAGCCATAAATCCGAACATAACCATATATGTTGCTTACAGCCCTAATAGATATCAGCTCCAAATTACCTTCATGATATTCCGAGCACAACTTGTCCCAAGCAACAGTGGCTTCTACCTTGACCTTTAAAATATCACAAGTCCAAATAAAATTCCTAAACCAGGTTTTCAGCAGACTAAGAAGCAGTTTTGGCCATCTATGTATTTGAAAACTACAGAAAAGCATGATTTAACAAGAAGGACTCTCCCATGTATGACAGCAACGAGCCTTTCCATTTGGCAACCTTAGCTTTAACTCTGTTAGAATAAATAGTCTTAAAAGAGATTCATTGAATTGTGTGTTGGACCTAGTTCCTAGGAGCATGCTTTAGATCTAGTTCCTAGGAGCATGCTTTAGTCCTAGTTCCTAGGAGCATCTTCTAGAATTCTCTTCTTTCCTCTCATCCATTGTATCTCATGTACTATAAACATTGAAACCTAAGAGGAGAGAATACACACTCTCAAATTCACTCTAAAATCTTCTTCTCTTTAATTTCAAGTTAGGTTTCCCTTTGAACATAGGTACACCAAGATAGACAAAAGGCTAAGAACCTTGTTGAATCCTTGTGTGGTCCTCTTTGTGAAACCATCAAGTACAGCATATAACTTTTGCATTTGGTGTTGTAATTAGAAATAATGTATTTGGCAATGGAATATTCTGCGGTAAACTTGTAAATTCAATTAGATCCTCCTCTTTTACCTTTAGAAAGTCAAAGGCATGATTTGATTGGATTATCTTAAATTAAAATTTATTAAAGGGTAAAGTAAACTTTCCTTCTCAATGAGATGCTTAAATTAAGCTCTCTCATGTCTTAAATTCTTCAATTACACTTCCTTCCAGTGTAAGATGAAATATGTTACAGTTTGGTTCAATTTAAAGAAAATGAGCCTGTCGGTGATATTTTTCTTTCTGCAATTTGCAGTGTTGCTTAATTTTGAGCTTATTATTGATTTTATGATTTTAGGCAAATTGATGTTTTGATCACCCTATTATTTGTTTGGAACTTCAAAACTAACCACTGATAATGCTGAGTGTCATAAAGAGAAAAATAATGTCGTGATAGGCTCATTCACATTAAGTTATATTGAAATTTAAGGCATTAATCTCTCATGGGAAGGGATACTATTTTTTAAAATAGAAGGAATGAAAGTGTAAATTACTATTTTTATGTTCTTTCTCTATTAAATGCTTTACTTGCTTGCGGTTTTCATCATGTCAAATAAAATTAAATATTCGATGGAAAAGGTGTTGCAATATTTGTCCGAGTTTATGTTTGGTGCTTTGATATGTTGTTGTAGATTCTTACACTTCTGCAATTTGGAGGATATACTCTGGTGCGAAATTCAACTGATCTGTTTAGAAGTTTTGGGTTTGATACAGAGCCAGTCCTCATTGGGCTCATCTTGTTCCAGGTACATTTCAAAATTGTTGTCTTTCCTCCTAAAATATTGTTTGCTTGATTTTGATTGGATGCACATTTTTGTGCAGCATACGTACAATCAATATTTTTCACCAATGATCGGATAATGTTTGTTTCTTTTAAGATAACCTGTGTGGTACATATTCAATTAACAGTATATACAAAATGTTTAAAGATTCAAAATTGTTAATGCTAAATCGAATATGTATTTGAGATGATGCCTTCTGTTCGTTAGCCGTCCTTGTATAGCAATTAGGAATCCAGTCACAATGTGGTGGGTGGCTTAAATATAACAATTATGTTTGATCTTTGGCTTGCTTATCATCTCATGGTAATATAAAAGTTGTGCTTTTCTTTGTATCAAGGAGAACTGAAATTGAATATTAGTTATTTGCTTCGGATGCTGTGGCCTTGGAGCAAGAAAGCCTTTAAATTTGAAGAACAAAGATGGCAAATGAATCACAATTTTTTTTTTTTAAATATCCTTTTTTCATGACTTTTATAATTTTAGGCCCTGCCCTTAATTCCTGGTCAATCCCTACTGTGGGTGTTACCTGTATTGAATGTTCAATTAGTTTAATTTAGAGTTTTTATACCATTGCATTGGCCATTCAATCATCCTTAAATCCATGTAAGGAGCATAATCTGTTGTATGATACAAATCTACATAGCCAAATATTATGCTAGCATGGGAGGCATCCAAAATTGTGCTTTGCGAACCATGTTTAGTTACTAACTTTTAAACTCATCTAGCTTTACCTTCTCAGACATCCCCTTTTACTGGTAAATAATAAGAGGCCCGTTTGAATTTCTAATTTGTGTAATGCATATAAGGTTATGCATTTATAAATAAGAAAGTACAAAGAGATGGGTCTAAGTCTTTTACATCGAACAAACACATATCATTATTCTTTCTGTAGAGTGATGGAAGATTTTATCCTCAAAGCACTTAACATCCTTCGACCTGGGTTTGTTTGCAGCATACTGTAATCCCACTTCAGCAATTGGTCAGCTTTGGTCTGAACCTTGTCAGCCGATCATTTGAATTTCAGGTTACTTTCCTTTTTCGTTTTCTTCCTTCTTTCTTTGTTGTGGTGAATATGGATTAGTGGAAAATATGTTGTTTAAAAATTATTCTATCTGAATAACTTCAATTTCAACTCCAACTGAGACCGAGCATAGACTTGATCTCCCATGTTTTGTGTTGTCTGTCTCCTTCTGACTTTGTTTATGTGTAACATCCTATGCAGGCTGATGCCTTTGCTAAAAAGCTTGGATATGCATCTGAATTACGATCCGGGCTTGTGAAACTACAGGTGACATTTTATTATATGTCCTTGGATACTATTATTTTCCTAGTTTGAAATGGAGAAATTTATTTGAAAATGGCCAGAAGTTGATAAGCGTAAGTAAATTTTAAATGACGAAAGAAGTTTGTTTTTAATTGCGGATGTGTTTTCTATTTTCACTGCTGTTCTTCATGTTTATTATGTGTAAAAAAGAGTAGTTTTTGTTGCTGATGATGGAACTAAAGTCCTTTTGTGGCTGCATTTTCAGGAGGAGAATCTGTCAGCTATGAATACAGATCCTTGGTTCTCTGCTTATCACTATTCTCATCCTCCCCTTGTTGAAAGATTGGCTGCGCTGGACGATTCAGACAAGAAGAAAGACTGAAAACAGCAACTTATAGATGAAGAACAGCATAATTTGGTTGTACTGTAACCTGCAATGATTGAGTACTATAGCTGTAATATCTTAAAGGTGACATGTTTGTGTAGCTTAGGTTTCACTTTCAATGATCATGTTTTGGTCCTGGTTGAACACCAAATGGCTTTAGATAAGATAGCAAGAGCGAAGGGAAATAGGAAAATGTTTTGGTCCATTTCATAACTGTTACTTTGTTTTCTCCATCATTTTTTTTAATACTACATTTAAAATGTTGACCTTTTGGTGATGGTAGAGTATAATACCTTCTTTCTCTTAATAGATGTTTATTTTCTTAGTAGAAAAAACTATTCTGCTATATTCTTCCTAGAATTGTGATAAGTCTGTTTTCTATTTTCAAATTTTTTTATTTCTTCACCTTTTATAATCTGGGGAAAGATTGTTTTAGTTTTTTTTCCTTCTAAACACGGTTGAAGATTTTGTCATATGCTTGATGAATTGTAAGTTTACACAACGACTTGTTTATATTTTTATCTTTCAATGTTTTTATCACGTCTGTGTTTTTTTTATACAGTGCAAAAGTGAATTAACAAAACTTCTTTTTTAGAATATTTGGACTATGAACCTAAATTTTAAATTAAAAGGATCAAAATGAAATTCGTTCTAATCAACTTTGAAATATACTTAAATATTTTAAAAATTACTATTATCACAAAAAGAACAACTTTTACTCAATCTCTTTGCAACTTTCGAATCATTTATATCTTATTTTTTTGTCTCTATTCTACTACGAGGCTTTAGAAGTAAAATGAAAATTTTATTTGCGTTTGGAAACGAGTAGTTAGAGAAATTATTGCTTACTATTTAACTCATCACCTTTGTAAATCTATACAAATTCAATGATAGATGACACCTTTGTCATAATTTTATCAATTATTAGATGAAATTTTGAATGATGAACATTTAAAACAAATGGAGGATTAAGAGTAATTAAAGTTAAAGAGTTGCTAAACATTTAAAAACTAAAAGCTGCAATCAAGTCACAAACATACTAACCTATGATTGGAAAATTATAACAATAATTACAAATGGGAATCATATACATGTACACAAATCTCAAAGTTAATTATGATTTGTATTATTAATTAAGTTATGAAAGTGGTTCCTTACAATAATTATGATATTATGATGTGACAATTCTTTGTTTTGTTGGTGTTGAATTGTGAGAGAGTAGTTTTGGCATTGGGAAAAGTGTAGAAATGTGAAAGTGTGGACCATAACAAAAGAACTCAACTTCCTCCTTTATTCCCTAATCCATAAGAATTCAATTCAACCTCCTTATCTACTTCCCTTTTAATTCCATAACTTCAACCATGTACTTTAGGGTTTCATGTTTCACAAATTCAACCACAAACACCTACCCCACTAATCTTCTTTTCATTTTCTTTCAAAACTATTATGTTTTCCACCAATCCAATTCATTGCACTTTCACCACCCATTCAACTCAATTATGTCAATAAGTTTTAAACACATTTTTAATCTAAGTAAAATTAGTATTTTTTTTTTCTTGTTTCTAAAATTGAAAATCATTACTTCTTTCTACTATTAATGTATTGATTATTTCAATAAAATTTAATTTAAGTAGTAGTTTGTATCCAAGAAATGAAAGTGGAAGAAGTAATTAGAGAATTGTTAATTGAGTTGATAAGAGTGAGAAAGCATGTTCATAAAGAAAAGCCAACTGTGACAGCACAAACAAATTGGCTTTTCACAATCATTCTCTCTTTTAGTATTATTCTGTGCCTTTGTCAGAACACACTACATTTTAATATTTACATTTTAAACATTCTTCCATGCCCATCACAAGTTTTCTATATTACAATTTTACTTTTTAATAAAAAATTATGCTATTTTTAGAATTAAACATGTTTTTTATCTTTATATTTTGACATGAAATTTGTTTTTGTATTAATTTTTAATACATTTTGATTTTTAAATTTAAAAACTAATATATATATATATATATATATATATATATATATATATATATATATATATATATATATATATATATATATATATAATCACCTTAATTCAGCCGAGTTAAATATATTTTATATGTCAAATAATATGTCTGATTGATATTTAAATCGTTTATATTTTTATACCTTTTAACTTAAATGTACGTGTAGAATACTGTTTAACACCATATTATTAAAAATATTGTTAAATTAAAGAGATTATATAAAAATTAAGAAAATTTAAAAAAAAATTGTAATTTTATAAATTACAAATATATTTAACACTTATTTTTATTTGAGTGATTTTTTTTGAAGAAAATGTTGACACCCAAGAATTGGTGTCTGAATTTCAATTAATAATAATAAATTGGTTTGATGCAGTGAATCCTTCATTTTCTTGATGCAATCATGCATTCTTAGCAGAAAAGAAAACCCAAAAAGTGTTATTCTTACTGGCAAAGTCACACTCTGATTATGCTTTTCCTAATGTTACAAAATTTCTACGTTTTATACTAATTACGCGCCCAATAAGGTCACAACACCCATACATCCTATGCAAATTTAGGTTTATTAAAGATAATATCAAATTTATAATATAAATTAAATTAAATTTCATTTTTCCAAATTAATTTTATAAAAATAATTAAGCTTATACTCATTTTGTAATATATTAATCTTAGAATCATTAAAAATATCAGATAGTGTCTTATTACACTTCCTCAATATTCACTTTTATATTTATATTGAATTAGACTTATATTTTATTAATCTAAAATAACATTATTATTTTTTATATAAGTTAAGTTGCTTTTTTATCGAGTTTGAAGTTGACAAAAACTTATCATTGGTTATACTTTTGAAATGGTCACGTAATAAAAGTTTCCAAATACTAAAAAATAATTGCATTTGCTAATATATTATGCAATAATATTCAATACAAAATTTATTTCAAATAACAACTGATTTCATTGATTATCTGTTAAAAAGTTTGACAGATCAAATCTTTTTTTTTTCTGATACCATTTTATTTTTTTAAGGGAAAGTCAAAGTTAAAGAAGATTCAAATCCAATTTTGCTCAAATTAACTAACTCTAGTGGAATTTAATTAACTTAATAAAAGCCAGAAAAAAAAAATCCTGAACAGAACAAAAAAAGTAACAAAAGTATGTTTTATTTTTCTTTTTCAAGTGCCTTAAAAAAAGTTTTTTTTTTTCTTACAAAGTCAATAACGCTAAATTAGATACCTTAAACTAAGCCATTTGGAACAGTGCCTGAGCTCGAATTTCAACAATTCCGAACGTTAATCTTCTGTTACTGTTTCTTTCATTTTCTTGTACTTTTTTTTTTGGCTTTGTCATTTTGTAGGAGCCTTCTTCCCCCTGTCCACATATGTTGAATGATTAATAATAGATGTTGTCAATGATAAATATCAATATTATTTATTATATTTAGAAAATAATCATAGTTACTATTATCTACAGCATTTATCATCCTTATACAAGATAGGTCAAACCACATAACAGTTCAGCAATTAATGTATTTGGAGTAATCAATAATGAGATTGCATGCTCTATGTTCTTAAAATATTTTTTGGACAAGTTGATTGATTAATTATTATCATTATTGTTATTAATTGAGTAAATTATTAAATGCATGTCTTTAAAGATACCTATTCTCTTACCAAAAGTAAGTTAGATATATGACCTGTTAAAAATAAATAAATTTGTCCTTTATTGTTATCAAAGAAAGAAGAAGTATAATTTATTTATTGTAAGGGGCAAAATCTACGTAAAATTTTGAGATTAAAATTTGAAGAATTATTTTAAAAACTATAAACAAACATGAATCTGTTTTACTGGAGCACAAACGTGTTTAACCTATATTTTTTTCATTTACAATAATAAAAAGATGTTATAAAGAAAAAATGGAAAAGAGTATAACGTTACTCTTATCTGTGTTTTTATTTTATTATTATTGTTGTTGTTGTATGAGAAAAAAACAAAAACAAAAGGATGCACAACCAACATGAAACCCTTTTCTCAGCACTCTTTGCTGGCTTCATCACTCAACCTTTTCTGTCTGTCTGTCTCTCTCTTACACACTTCCTTTCATGCTGCTAAATTTTCTATTGATCTCACTTTCTTGCAACTCCACATTCTTTTTTCTTTCTCTCTTCTTCCCCTTCATTCAAAGCATTGATTTTTCTCTCTTCACTTCACCCCCACCGTGTAACCGGCGTCGGAAAATCCTCTCTTGTCTCAATTCTCCGGCGAAGCAAATGCTACCCACTTCCTAGAACCTCGCCGTGTGCCGGAAAGCTCACTCTTTTATTACTTTTCCGGCGACCCGTTGTCCTCTTTAGTCTGCAGCAATGTCAATCTTCGACGGCGCTTTCATGAACACGCAACTTTCCAAGCACACTTCTATCTTCGGGCTCCGTCTCTGGGTCGTGATCGGAATCCTCATCGGCGTCTTCATCGTCTTCACGCTCTTCCTCCTCTCCCTCTGTCTGGTATCTCGTCGGAACCGCCGCCGCTCCGTCGCCGGCTATAAGGTCGCCGGATCCGCCCAAGCGGCGAAGGAAATCCATACGATAGTGCACATTCCTGGACCCCACATGCTCCGGCCTCCGGCGAAGGCGCCGGAGATCCAGGTGGAGATGGGGAAGGCAGAACACCGGGTGGTTGTCCACTGCGATAGGGTTTCGAGTGAGGAGAGTAAGGGAACGATGGGGAGTGGGTGCGAAACGACGTCGTCTTTTGGAAGTGGGAGTGTTGGTGGGCTTGGGCTTGGGCCTGAGGTTTCTCATCTTGGTTGGGGGAGGTGGTACACTCTGAGGGAGCTTGAGGATGCCACTGGCGGGTTGTGTCCGGAAAACGTGGTTGGGGAAGGTGGCTATGGCATTGTCTATCATGGGGTGCTCAATGATGGTACCAAAATTGCTGTCAAGAACCTCTTGAATAACAAGTATGTCTTTTTCTTTAGTATAATTTCTGTGCTTAATTGGGAATTTTCATGAATACGACTTTTACTCTCAACTATAATTTTTCATAAATATGGCTTAGAAGGTAATAATTGTAAAAAATAACTAACATGTACTAGTGTTAGAAGATTCTTCTGAATGTTGAAGGTGTGGTGAAGGGGAGGGTAATTTAAGGTAGCCTGATTGAACTCATGATAGCTGATGATCAAGGTTCAACTGGGTAATTTCTGTAAAAGTCAAAAAATTTATCATATAATATAAGTTGAGTTTAACAGGCATACAATTAGTCGGAAATTATTGTCGATATGATTTTTGTTATAGCAGTTAATCAACTTTTTGTAGATGATAATTTGTTAATGGATGACAGTGTAGAACACTTTTAAGTATTATTTATTGTGACATGATAGCTTTATTTTTATCCTGTCTCGATTAGTCTTTGTTGCAAGTTTGATGCTTTGGTTGGATTTTGGAATGGTCTTCAGAAATCTCAGGAAAAAATTATTTGTCTAATTTATTTGTGTTGTTGATGTCATTTTTTCTGGTGATTCTGTATCCTACAGATGAATATCGTGTGATGAGTGTTCAAATATTGGTTCTCCTGTGTGAGCTGGCTTTTCTTAATTTGGCTCACATGATGAAAATTTCGTTTGTGATTTTTCAACCCTGTGTTGCCCGTTGATATTGTGAATCTGTGGAAGGACAAAAGCAAATGATTTGTTTTTTTGTCGAGTCCTATTTGGTTGCAAACAAGTTTAATAAAATTTTGCTTGAAAATACTACTTGTAAATATTCAATTGTCTCTATTATAATTGAAATGATTTAGACATGCTGTTCGTTATTCTCTTCAATGATTGTCCTGGTGGCAACCAATGATACCAGCTTTTTGTTGTAGGCCAGTGTTTGCTTCTTTTACTTTAACCAGTGTTTCTACTTTTTAACTTTTATTTTGTGTTATCCTTGTCTGGTATGCTAGAAGTTATCCTTGAAGTGAGTCACTCACTCGTGTGAAGAAAAGAATAATTTTTCTTTTGATCTCCTTGTTCCCACCAAATTGATTAATATTTCATTTGTTGGAGTTTTGTACTCTAATGTATTTTATTAAGAGTCTCTCTCATATCGGATTGACTATTTCATATTTCTATCTTGTGATTCCATGGTCCTGGTCTTGTGCTTGTGTTTATCTTAAAAACAAGTAATTCATGTTCAACTTTTCTTCAGGGGCCAAGCTGAGAAAGAATTTAAAGTAGAAGTAGAAGCTATTGGTCGAGTGCGACACAAAAATCTTGTTCGGTTGCTTGGATACTGTGTTGAGGGAGCCTACAGGTATCAATATCTCCTCTTACAAACTAAAGAAAAATAAAAATTGATGCTATAAATTCTGTTTGGTTTGATGAGACGTGAGATTTGAAGTGTGGTATTATTTTCACAGGATGCTTGTGTATGAATATGTAGACAATGGTAATCTAGAACAATGGTTGCATGGGGATGTCGGACCTGTAAGCCCTTTGACATGGAACATACGCATGAACGTTATATTGGGAACTGCAAGAGGGTACCGAATTTGCTATTAACCTTCATAGATTGTATCCATGGTGAAGTTTGATTGTTTTGATCATGTGCTTTTGTTTATCTTTTCAGATTAGCTTATCTTCATGAGGGTCTTGAACCAAAAGTTGTTCACCGAGATGTGAAATCAAGCAACATACTCCTTGATCGCCAATGGAACTCCAAGGTTTCTGATTTTGGGCTTGCCAAGCTTTTGTGTTCTGAGAATAGTTATGTCACAACTCGAGTGATGGGGACATTTGGGTTAGTATGATTAAACCAAACATTTTCCTATATTTTACCAAACTAGAATCAGTTTCAATTCCTGTATGATGATTATTGTAGTCAAAAGATAGTGACTGTGTTTTCTCTTTCGGTAGTTATGTTGCACCAGAATATGCCTGCACCGGAATGCTGACCGAGAAGAGTGATATTTATAGCTTTGGAATCCTCATCATGGAGATAATAACTGGAAGAAGCCCTGTTGATTATGGTAGACCGCAGGGAGAGGTTAGATGCCATCACCAATGAAAAAAAACTGCTATCATATCTGCCATTTTCTCCCTTTTTTGGGCTAACTATGAATGTTGGAACAATTACAGGTTAATTTAATAGAATGGTTGAAGACTATGGTCGGGAATAGAAAATCTGAGGAAGTAGTTGATCCTAAGCTCCCTGAGATGCCATCTTCAAAGGCCCTTAAACGTGCTTTGTTGATTGCTCTTCGGTGTGTTGATCCTGATGCAACAAAGAGGCCAAAGATGGGACATGTGATCCACATGCTTGAGGCAGACGACATGTTATTCCACAATGTATGTTCCTTTTACCTTCTTAATTTTACCTTAAACTTTATTTGACTAAACTAAATCAATGTCATTCAACATGTTTCTCCCACATAAAACTTCTTTCTCTTTCCTATCTTAGGAACACAAAACTGATGGAGAGTCTTCCCGTTCCTATCAAAATGAACATAAGGACTCAAATTTAAACAAGAGAACAGATGGTGTCAGTGATCAAAGTGAAGATGGTAGTAGTAGTAGATGGAGATGATAAAAAGCTGATAATTGAATAGAACTACGTGCTTATTTTTTGGTCTCTACTGTTATTAGTTTGTCAATTCTTATGTCTAGCTCAATTTAAAAAATGAAAGCAGTATTCACCCTTTTTTTCTTGATCATATAAGTTTCCAGTGTTGTTATCAACCCCAATTTGGGATTCATTTTCAAGTGTATACTCTGATTCGTTGTTATAAAGTAAAAAATTTATGACCTATCTGTTCACAGGACAATGTTAGATAAGCATTAAAGGTACTTTCAAATTTCAATCAAATTGAGTGAGTTTCCTTGGTCTCATGCATTTTGGTTTTTAGTAATCATCTTGGTCCCATCATAAGATGGTTGAATTGCTTAGTGGTGCAAATGGTGGCCCCAGTTTAATATTCTCGTTGAGCAGCAGACCCACCATCCAGCTATCTAGAAAGATGCAATTAGATTGCACCATCATTGCCAACTCCCCATAGTTGGATTCTTGTGGCTAACCATTGTGAAATATCAACCTTTGTCTGCTACTTTTTGTTATTTTGGCTTATAGATTACTCCATTGTACAACCAAACAATGAAATAGTAGCAGAAGGAAGAAGTCTTGTGTAATTTGATTATAGACTTAGGCTCTGCTGTTCAAACTAATAGAAAATTTGTCCATGAAAGACTAGATTCTGACACACACTTCTTCTCAGATAAGGAGAGATTCTTAAGACAGTGGAAACTAATGGAACATTGCAAAGAGGAGTGTGTGATATAAGATTCTTGTATGCTCTCTTGACACCTCAATGTATCTCTTCTAACACACTATTATAGATTAACATTGATTGAAATATACAACATTAACATTATAATTCGTTAAATAAAAGGTGTACTAGCATACTTTTATCATTTATAATACACTTTGGTCAATAACAGAAGGTTTAATCCATGCTTGTCATATTACAATTGAATGGTAATGTTTGTGTTGATGTTGGTGCTTTACACCCAAATGGAAAAGCTGTAATGGGTTACTGAGGATCAAACAACGTTTTAGAACCTGAAAACACCCTTATGGTTTTATGAATTCTTAAAAGAAGATGCTAACTCTTGCTTGAAGTGTTACAATTTGCTTACAAATTCATTGGTTGTGGGTCATGTGATGTGTTTTAAAAGATCGTTAATGTATTGTCTTGTCTTGTTGTCTGGTAGGCCAATATAATGTTGTCAATTTGCCATATTGCCTGGGCAATGTCTTGCTGTTAGAACCTGGGAATTATTCTTCAAAAGATTGTGAAAAATATCCAGAAAAATGAAAATGATTTTTCAAAATGCATCTCAGTTAAATCAGGTGATGATAATGGATCTGATGGTTCTAAATATTTGTACAACATCCTTTAATTTATTATCAGGGAAAATGAAATCAAGTTATGTTTCTAAAGTATTAAATACATTTACCTTTTCATTTAATACTACTTTATTGAATATTAAGAGGAATAATAAAAGGATATGGGATGCATTTGAGAAAATTAGTAGATGCTAATTTTCATTTTAAATACTTTTATTAATGTAAACATGAATTAATAATTTAATATCATAGAAAAGTAATACTTCGCAGGAGAGGAAGACAATAATATTAAGGGTTTCTGAAGTTATAAAGGAGACAAAAAAAATATCAGTTTGATAACAAAAAAATGAATAACATGAGTAAAAGCACAACTAGACATTTTGCTATTACATGTAATACACAGAAATTTTGATTGTACTTTTATGTAGTGTGAGAGATTTTGAGATTATATATTTTTAATTTTGTTTCATAGGATGTTTTTATTTGAGATACATTTAAAAGGTAAAAAAAAAATGTATTGCAAAATTAATACGTATAGTGTATATGATTTCAAAGTTTGATTCTAAACTTTAATAAAATAATTTTGTAATATTAAAAAATATACTATATATAGTTAGTCATCTATGTAGAAACATTTATTGAAAAAAAATGTCACAAATGTTTGAGTTATCTATAATTATTTGAAAAAAAGAATTATATAGTGTGTTAACTTTTTCTATTATAATATTTTAAATAAATGCAACTAAGAAAATGTTATTAGAAATCTTAAAGGTACAGTGAAAGTAAATACATTTTTAAATTTAGTTAACCAACTTAGAAGATTCACGTGTCACTTAATAATAGCGTTTAACACGTTTGCACTTTAGTTAGCTTGTTATGTTAGAATTAATAAATAATTTACATGTTAGACTTACTCATAAGACTTCTCCTTGCCAAATTTATGTTTTTCATATGATGATGCATGGAATTATTAACAAATTGTGTGCATGGTTTAGTATTTGTGTTTACACAAATCATTATTAGAAAAACTATTTGAGTTTACAAATATTAGGAAGTATGTGAGTTGTGTATTTTCTTTTTTATTTTTTACATTTTTTTAGATGTAATTTTTTCTTTAATATATACTTAATTAAGTTTTTCTGGATAATTTTTATATCATCACCTACAACAGTCTGAAATAACGAAATGTAGATGATATCATATTTATATATTATTTTTAAAATAGTTATTAAATATAAATTATAAAAATAAAATATATACACAACAAAAATTTTAAAATAACTGTTGAGACAAAAAAGGTTAAAGGTAAAATTATTTATAAAATAATAATTAAGGGTAAAATTGAAATAACGAAATATGAACATAAAAGACGTTATCTTCTTTATATATTGTTATAGATCAATACTGATAAACGTCAATTACTATTTATATTATTGTTTTATATTAATCATTAATCGATATATTTCATAAAGCGTTAAGATAACAACATGACTATAAATATACCTAATTATAAGGAAAATTAAAATACATAAACTAAATGGAAAAATATAAAAAATTTGAGTATAGATGAAAAAGTTTAATAAAAATTTAATTAAAAACAATCAAAATTAGGAAGAACTTAAAATTTAATTAATTCTGAATTATATAAACATAAGTTTATGCAATTATATGCGTTATTTTGTATTTATGTAGTTTAATATATTTTCTATTTAATTTTTTCTAAGTTAGTTGGTTTTAAATTTGAATGTTTAGACACTTTAAATAAGTTTAGTGATTATATTTTAATTGAAATATATATATATATATATATATATATATATATATATATATTAATTCATCGGTGTCGTATCCTTGATATTAATTGCAATAAAAAAACATTAAAGCTTGCTTGTGTAACATTACACACATGGAGGGAAAGCGTGTTATTGATTATGCACTAAACATGGTTTTTGTAAGATTAGATTGAATTAATGGAGAATTTAAGAAAAAATGAAGCAAAATAATTGTTTGATAAAAGTAGAAGTAGTTGAGGAACAAGAATGATGATCATGTTATATAGTTTCTATATGCTGGACATGCCTTTACGTGTTATAGTTCTATGAATATTAATCACCAAGTTCAATTGTGTGTCACGTTTTTCTTAAACTCTTAGAACAACGACTTCTCTCATACGCGTTTTATAAAATTGCTTATTCATTTGCCACTACAATAGAACTTAAATAGGAGAACACGAAATTAGAAGATAACATGACGTGTAGTATCGATGATATTTCAAAACATAAAATAGAACATATATATTTATCTTTAATATTTTTCGTCTTCTATATCACATCATAAAATTAGATTTTTTCTCGCTAGTTTAATCTATTTAGTTTCGGTCTCTTATAAAAAAAATGTCTTAAATCACTTTTGTATTATTTTGAGTGTTAAAGAGTAAATTTTAAGTTTAAGTCAAACTTACACATTTATATTTTTATCACTTTAGTTTTACTTGCTTCTTTTTTATAAATAACAAAAATATGGTCTTTCTTCTTCCATATCATATGAGTATAATCCAATTTCTTTTGATTAGTTTAATCTATTTAGTTTTGGTCTCTTATAAATAAAATGTGTTAAATTACTTTTGCATTATTTTTAGTGTTAAGGAGGTGACTTTGACTCTAACTCAATATAAGGTAAGGTTTGCACTCACTTATATATTAGAAACTCGTCTGATCTCTAGTTGAAGAGAGATCTCCAACATACCCTTTCACGTTGAGACATATACATATTGAGTGTGGAACTATATACTAATGGATAATTCGATAGCGGTTCAAGAATGAGTGACACGATAAGCACAACAAACAACAAATTCCTTGATAGCGAATATACAATAGGTCCAACAAACAACAAACAACAAACACCATTATGATAAATTCTAGCACACGACTTTGGTACCATGTCAAGAAGTAAATTTTAAGTTTAACTCAACCTTATAAATCAACTTGTAAAGTGAGATTAACACTGATTTTTATAATGTAATCTCATCCTAACTCAGATGTGAGATCTCTAATATCTCGTTCATACTAAAAAAAAGCCTCTTCATTTGCATCCATTTCCTACTTAAAATTCAGTTGATGCAAAATTTCTTGATGCTCATTTGATTCTATATGCTAAAAAACACATTCGATATTGACAATATCTATTCGTTATACACTACAAAAAAATATGAAAAAGTGACCAATTTTATGACAAAAATATACCTTTAGAGACCAATTTAGAAATCAAATTCTTGATTAAAACCTAATTTAGAGACCAATTCTTTTGGTAACCATAACCTAGGTAGCTAATGTTAGTGACCAATTTAAAGACCAATTCATAATATAAACTATTTTAGTTAACAATTATAATTTTTCAAAACTATTTTAGTTACTAATAATTTTTAATTTATAAATTAGTATTTAATATTTTTTGTCATTAAAATTAGTCATTAATAAAAAATTTTCTTATAGTGATATCTTATTTTTAATAATATAGTTCACGGAAAAAAAGGATTTTAGGATGCATGTCTATTTCTTTTATTGTTTGTTTTTATGAAAAAAGATTAGTGCTCCATACCAATCCCTAATCGAGTTCAGTGCCAGCTAGTTATGCTTATCTTTTAAGCCATACAAAGTTTCGGAAAATTAGTGTTTGATTTGGTTTAAATGTTCCAAATTAAGGTACTTTTTTGTACTCAGCTTTGCTTGGAAGTGCAAACTAGGATACATCCTTATTAAGAAGAAGATGGAATACCTTTTGGAAAACACCTTTGTTTGGTAAGGGATCATAGTATTGTTTCTGTAAAATATAGAATGGGACAACATTTCCCAACAAGGGATTACTTGTTATCTTAAATCATAAGAATATGTTTCTTAATGAGTTTTGTTGTTCAATAATGGTAAAGTTCTTATGTTAACTACAATTCAGAAATATGCAAGTACACAAAAAGTAAGTTGATAAATAGTAAAGAAGTTTAAAACTGAAAAGAAGGTATTTTAAAGAGTCAAATTCATTAATAGAACTAAAAGTCGATCAAACCTAAATGTATAAAATGAACATTTTTATTGTGTGATTTTTTTTTTACTATTATTATGAAAACCATATATTATACTTTTTTTACACTTTTATAAAATGTCATTAACTTTAGTTACAACATGAGACTCCATCAAATTACATAAAAAAAAAAAAAAATCGGTGGGTTATTTCACTTTTATTTTCGACATTTGATATTGTTTTGTTGATTTGTAAGAGTGAAAATAAGCATATAATTGAGAATGTATGATCAATTTTTTATAAAAGAAGTTTATGATAAGTCAAATTCAACTCTTTAAATATATATTAATCACACACGAATGGGTTGTGTTTTTTTGGCTTTCTGTATTTTTTTTAAATAGATATTATTGTTATTATATTTAAAAAAAATTAATAATAATGTAAAACAATAAATGTATTGGAAGATTTTGACCATAAGTTTTGGAGGATCAAGATAAAAATATGTGATAAAATAGAATTTTTCTTCCCTTCATAAGTATTTTTGTTTTTGGTCATTTTGAAAATATAGATTTATTCTTTTATTCTTTATAAATATATATATATATATATATATATATATATATATATATTTATAAAATATATAAAAAATAAATAT
>Ga0209589_1000185_pt1 | contig 71830 bp, 36 predicted proteins | sample CowpeawhiteBW_FD_187525 | JGI IMG/M metagenome (GOLD analysis project Ga0209589, IMG submission 187525) | Root nodule microbial communities of legume samples collected from California USA - Cow pea white BW (SPAdes) (version 2) | ecosystem: Host-associated > Plants > Roots > Nodule | place: USA... | reverse complement strand
TGTGTACGTAAAATATTGTTTTTTATAAAATTGTTTTTTTTTTTTTGAACTGAAGGTGAAAGTTGAATAAAAGTTTGAAAAATGAGATAGTTTACTTTGAGGAAAAACAAAGTGAAATAAAAGATAGTAAGTAAAAAATTTGTAGTTAATTTGATTAATGTTGATAGAAAAGGAAAATAAAATCAATTAAGTAGTATTATGAATTATAAGAATACCTTTAGTTTAGTTTTAATAAAAGTGAGTAAGAGTTAAAGTTAAAAGACGATTAACTGTGAAGCTAGTATTTTATAACACAGAAAATAATATTTAAAATAATTAATTTTCAAACTTCAATATATTTAAATAATTAGCTGTGTACACTTTTTTCATATATTAGTTTTTGAAAAATTAAAGTATAATAAAAGAATTTCAAATGAAAAATAAAATAAAATGTTGAATGGTACGTCAACAATGTAAAATACAATGTAAACCACAATTAATTCCTACCCTTCTTTTATTATGAACAGTAATCAACCTGAAACAAAAACAAACACAAACACAGTATAATGACATAATCACATGCAACACAACTGTCATAAGAAATTTATGCATTAATTAAGCCATTAGCCTAATAGATTTTAAAACTAAACACCCATTATAATGAGAGATGAGTTGTTGAAAATCACTGATTAGAGAAAGAATGTGAAAGAGAAGCTTTTGTTTAGGAAATAATTTAATATCTATAAGATACTGTGTCATAAGGTATAAAAAAAGTTCATTTACTTAGTTGAAGAAGATAAAAGGTAGTTGTTAGATACAAGAGAGTTTGGGATAATCCTTTTATAAACAAGTAAAAATTTTCAATTATTTATTTTGATCTCGTTTAATAACGTGATATAATATTTAAAAGTGATTGAAATAGTAAATTAAAATAGATAAAAAATTTGAATCAAGTGAAATGAAACTTATCTGCTATGATAAGTAAATATACAACTTTATTTTGTCAATTTATTTTTGCATCAACAAAAAAATGCATTATTGTTAAAATAGAGGTCAAGTGACAAAACAATTTTATAGAAAAGAAAAAAAACTATTAAGAATTCATTAGAAAAAAATATTTAAATGAGATTTAAAAAATGTCCTTATCGTAATCGTGACTTAATTTTAACATGTGAAAGAGTAGAAAGTAAAGTCAATGATGCATCACAAATTTGTGTTCTATTTTGAAAGTTCATTTGTTTAACAAAATTTTGAAAAATTTGTTCATTTTTATTTCTATAAGAATCTTCTCAATTTTTGTGTGTATTACTTTTATTCAAATATCTTCACAAATTTTAGAAATTTGTTTCTCTTCGATAACTCATAAATATCGTGATATATAGTAAATTCTATTATGATTTTAAATTCATTGAGATATAAGAGTCAATTATTATGTTTGTGATATTATTTTTTTTTTAGTCTGAAGTTCTTAGCATGGAAAAGTTATTTTATAGAAGTGAAGTAAAGAAGTAAAGAAAGTATATTTAAACTGACACCGATATATTAACTACTATGTGATAAGTGATATAACACAGTTGGTATATTGGAATAAATTTTTAAAAATTTTGGTAAGAATTGAAAATAGTAAAAAGAATGGAATGAAATTCTAATAATTTTTAAGAATAATTTAAAAGATGAAATTTTAGCCAAATTTAAGGTTTTTAATTTAATTCATTATTTTTATTAATTCTCAAAAATAATTAAAGGGTGTATAAAGTTGGTATATAAGAAAAGGATAATAGTTACACAATAAAGTACTTTGTGGTTATTTAATTATAAATATTAAAAAACTTATTCATTTGTGACTTACCAAAAATCACTTGAATAGTTTGTCATTTCATTTTAATAATTCACTTACTTAATTTTGAGAGTTTAATCTTTTATATGACGAAGATAACAATCTAGCTAGTTAATTTTAACTCAATTTATGTTATGATTTTAAATTTTAATTCACTATCACTTATATTATAATAATTCAAGTATTTATTTATTTTAACGAGATTACTCATACTAAATCTAAGAGTTGATTCAGTTATCAATGCATGTGATTTATATTATTAACAGAACAACAAATAAAATAAAGACAAATAATCACCTTCTTAATAGACTTCAAGATAAACCAAAAGTTAAAAATAACTAACGATTAATACATCTATAATTAATATATATATATATCTATATATATATATATATATATATATATATATATATATATATATATATATATATATATATATATATATATAATTATAAGAAAACTGCCTTTATAACTTAAAAAGTTGATTTTTTTGGTTAAACGTACATTGTTGAACACCAACTTTTTATATAATTATCTAACCAAAAAAAAAGTATAACAGGTTTTGTGTAAAGTTATATATTAAACTCAAAACTTTATTACCGTATATAAAATTATACTTTGATATATTTTAAGAGTTGTTAGAATAACAGTAGTGGTAACACTATAAATGTGATTATTCTGACTCAGTAAGCTGAAGTGACAATAAAAAAAAAAAAGAGTTACTTGATTAAAATATTGACCATGATGACATTCCCCCATTTATTTAATGAAATATAATTTAATAATAAATTCAGTAATTATTTAAATTAAAATTGTTACTTGTTACCAACACTTTGGAATAAAGTGAAGTACACAACTACTTATGTTGTTTTTCTTCTTTGGTTTTTCTCTCTTTTTCTAACCTTCATCACCTTTAAAGTATGAAACTCCATTGTTATACCATAGTTTTCCACCCACTTCCTTTACCCTAAGCAATGCACATTCTTTCTTTATTCACCAATTTTCAACATTTAATCATTGCATCACTTTTTGTGTTAGGTTATTTGAAGGACCAAAAATTGAAAATAAATTTATATAACAGAAAATTATTTTCTGAAATTTCTAATATTTTGGACATTTCTTTAAACAATATATTATTAAGGTGAGAGACACATTGAAAAGTATTTTATACTTTGATCTATAAATTTATGTTTAATTTGCATATGGAATCACATGCAAGGAGGTGGCAAATGATGAAACCGGTTGTATTTCACGGGTGAGTTGTAGCCGTCAGATGCATTTTATTATCAGTGATTGCTGATTGCTGTGCATTGCATAAGAATCTTTTGATTATTTTAAGGGTGGGTCCCATTCGCGCAGTGACATGGACCACCGCTGAAGAAAAGAAACACATGTTCTATGACCATGATGTCTTTCCTTAGGTTAGTTGCCACGTGGCAGAATCTTACGCGAAACTGGGATGACGACAAAACCACCGTAGATGAGTCTGGACGCACCATTAACTATGTGTACCAACGCTCAGAGTATCCAATGCACACGCTAAATTATTTACTGGTACACGCATTCACACACAGTACTTTTTTCTTTTTTAACTCCATAAAAATAATTTACATAAAATTAAATACCTCAAAAGAAAAAAATGATCATAAAAAATTGAACACTTTCAAAAATACAACTCTTTTACTTGTTTAAAAGTGAAAGTATACTAGCACTGTTTATATTCCAAATTTCAAACTTATGATATTATTATTATTATTATTATAATATTTTATTAAAAAAAATCCTCGTAATCTGCCACTTAAAAAATGTGAATTATGTTATATTATTACCTGGCATCACAACCCACACCACACGTGCAGAAAAATTTGGCCACAGTTTTCAAACCTTTGGTTTATGCAACAAAATGCTAAAATATAATTTTGTATGCAGTGGGTGAGAGGCACTTTGTTCTGTGTTTGGTGATGAGGCAATTTTGGAAGCAAGAGAATCCACCTTTACAAAACCTTACCTTACTTTCTAAGCTACAATTCAGTGATTGCCAAACAAGGCATTAAAACAATAAAACTTATCTTCATTAATAATCATTAGTCACTGTATTTTCTACTTCAACTTGTTTGGGCCCAGATCTCAAATCCCACCCAATCTATATTTTATAAGCTTTCTTTTTCCACTCTCTAACACAACATTTTCAAACCATTAAAAAAATATACCATAATTTACTTTTCAGATTTTCCTATTTTTAACAACAATTCTACATTGAAACTTGAAACTGTCACAGGCCAGATGAATGTTTGCGACCACCTTTGTGGATTTTGTTAAAATGTTAGAAAACGTTTTTTTTTAATCCCTGAAATAATAGTTTGCACATTAAACTAAAAAAATTATATCTTTTTGGAAATTGTTTAAGCTTGTGAAATTAATTAATTTTTGCTATTTTGTCCAATTATTTTGGTGATCTCATCCTAATAATTAGATGTTAAAAACGGCATAAAGACGTAGTAGAAAGAATGGAAAAAAGTAGCAAACGCAAAACCTTACCGGAAAAGCACGTCTATGAATTTTGATTCACACTCAACTTAGTCAACAAAATTTGATACCCACTCAAAGTATGAGGTAAGTATAATGAACAAGAATTTCCCATAAAATACTTTGGGATGGTGCTAAAGAGACCATAATCATTGGTAAACCTTCACATAGCCTTAATTAGATTCTACATAGTTATTCTATTATTTTTCATTTTCATTTTAAATAGAGTTGTCTACTTTCTTAGAAAATTCCTAATTTTAATTTAATATTCTCAATATTGTCTATATATTATTTTACATTTTAATTTATAACTTTTTAAAATTTCAATAATGGTGTATAAAGAGTCATTAACCCTAAATTTGGTAACAAAGTTTGGGTTAGAAATGATGAAAAAATATGTATTATTAACAAAATAAAATTATTAAATAATGAATTTTCTGTTTCCATACTAGTTAGAAACTTTTTTAATAATGTTGCGGGAGATAAATGAAATACCTACTATATTGTTGGAAAACCCTTTATTTGTCTATAATTATTGTGTGAATGAATTTTTTGTCGAATATAAGTAAAAGACAATTAATCTAACAATACTAAGATTTATCCCATTCAAATATTTCTCAATTTTAGTTAAGTGGTTGATGTTTCAGAGAAAATATAAATAAAAGAGACATATACTCATGCTTTCAAGAATATGAAAATGATCACTTTTTTATATAACCCTCCAATTATTTATTCATTTAACACATCTTACAAACATATATTCATATTTAATCATTATATAAACAAACATAAAGTTCAGTTTTGATTCAAAATATAACTAAACCCATAGTTTTATATCAAATTTAATTTAATTTAATTAATAAAAGTATACGAAAGAGTATTTGCAATTTGGTTTTCAAGTCAAATTTACACTGTAACGGTTTATTTAATCTCCAGTTATTTTAATTATTCAACTTATTTTGAATTACTAATTTTATATTATACAATTCTATTATTAATCATACAATGTTGTAAAATATTTATAATTAAATTTAAAATAAAATAAAATACTAAATGAACACCATATTTTTTATTGTATTGATTTATGTACAAGTCTCACATTTATTAAAAATAAAGTTGAGTTAAAATATATATGTGAGTGTAAATTTTAACTTACAAATTGATCTAGGAAGTTAAGTTAGGATTAAAACTTACTTCTTGATATGGTATTAGAGTCTATTATAATGACTTCACCTTACAAGAAATTTTGTGGGTTGAATTAGACTTAAATACCACTTGAGCTTATCAAAATGACTTCACTTTACACACAGGGGTGTTCTTTATGTTGACAACTCCTCCAATGTTTTTTTTATCTTTTGTATATATTTTAAAAGTATATTTATATATTATTTATAATAATTTAGTTTATTTTTTTTAATTTGAAAATAATATTTTTTTCCCTCTTCTGTACTTTTTTTTTCTTTATTTGGTTTCTCTCTACTGTACCTTCGTATTTTTCTCACATATTCTTTCTATCTCAATTTTCACCATAAATCTCTTATCATTTTTAAAACCAAATTGCACCATTCTAAAATTGAAGAGTTAAGAAACATTTATATCGAACAATTTCTTCTTTTGAGTATGTTCATTTTCTATCTTTTTTTTTTTTTAAAATATGTTTTCCTCTTGTATTTATTGTATATAACTTTCTACGCTTTAGGCATATATCTATCTGTTAAACATCCTAAAATCATACTCTAATTTTTGATTAAATTCTTGTTTGTATAGATAAAACTATTTTAGGCTTTCAAGCTAAGGAAAGAACAATATTAGTAATTTATTTTAAGGTAAGGGAAGTTAATTATTTATAAGTTGTTAAGTTTCTTAAAATTTTGAGTCCTTGCTTTGAATTCTAATTTGGGGTATTCATAATCTTATCTTTTTTCTCAACAGGTGAGAGGTGACAAATTTATGTTAGAAAAATTATGATAAAGAGTAAAAGAATTGATTTTTTTTTAAAGAGGAAGGCTTGTGATGAAGATGAAAAAAATGCATATACGTCAACTAAACTTGAGAAATTTCTTGAGAATTCAAGAATTGAAGAAAATGAAAAATAACTCTCGAAAGTTCCTAGAGTTACATATTATGAATTTGAAAATTCTGTAAAATATGATCCAGAAAAATGTCCTCAAATTTGGTAATACCCTCAAAATAAAATTGAAGGGGTATGAAGGACTTATCTAAAATGGGATTCTAATGGAGTTATTAATTTTAAGTTCTGCTTTGGATCTTAAGGATGCTTATAAAGCTTTTAATACTGATATAATTTGCACTCTTGTATACAAATATTATCTCATGGATTTCAATGAGCAAGAAAAGATTAATTTGAATTTTCAACTTCAACAATTCAATTTTGATGCTCGTCAAGATTCAAATTTACAAAATTTATCAACAATGCAAGACCTTTTTAGTTTCTATAACTACAACTGAAAGATTTTTTTTCTGCAATGAAAATAATCAAAAATAGATTGAGAAATTAGAAGGAGGCTGAATTTTGAGCAAGTAGTATGATAATGTATATTGAAAGAGATATTGAACCAAACTTTAATTTTAATTTAATTATTGAATATTTTAAGCCATTGAAATAGCATAAAATAACACTCTAACTAAATGTAACTTTTTTTAATATATTATTGTTGATAATAAATGTAAGGCCCATTAAAAATCTGCTTTAATATTTTCTGCCCTAAAGTAAAAGGGTTGCCCCTTGTATTTGGGCCTAGGGCTGGCCTAAGTGATAAAACCAAACCCTAAGCTGGCCTAACACACTTACTCTCATTATTCCACAAAACCAGCCGTCATCCCTTCCTTGCTCCCACAAGACGCTCTGCTAGGGTTTTGCCCTAAGCCTTCTCGAACTAGCTCGGAACCAGCTCCTACTCCACATAAGTGCCGCTTTCTAGATTGTATGGGTTCCATTGCTATTCCTTCGTAGTTCACAGTTACAGTTTCGTAATACTGCGTCCTTTGTCCCGTTTACCTTCTATTTTCAGCTCGCTAGTCCGTTCCTAGAGCTGCAGTGCTCGCGGTCGTGCCGTCAAGGTTTTTGTTAACCCTTTTTCCAGGTACGGGAAGTTAGGGTTTCAAGTTTAAGTTGTTTTTGGCCTGTTCTTGAGTTTGTTGTTGATTGTATGGATTAATCATTCGTTTTGATGCATGGGATACTTTGTAGATTGGTTGGTTTGAAAAATATAGCTGCTGCAAGTGAAATAGTGGCGAGACCTGATAATCTCGTCCAAGCAAGCCAGTCTCACCTAGGCGAGACGAACAAGGACTCGCCCAAACCCTTTTGCGCGAAAGGTCGCCCAGGCGACTCGCTCAATTTTTGAGCGAGCGAACATCTCGCCCAGGCGAGAGGGGTCTCGCCTAAGCGAGATCCCGCGTTGGTTTCTTGATGCTTTTTTTCAAGCCCTCGCCTAGGCAAAGGGGGCTCGCCTGAGCAAGCACGTCTCGCCTGAGCGAGACCCTTCAGCCTGAGTGAGGGGCTGGGCGAGGCAGTGCACTGTTTGGATGCTTGTTTGCTCTTGGATGATTGGTATTTGGTTGGGTATGAATGTTATGATGAGAAACATGTATATAATGGAGTGTTATGTATGTGTGGCATGATTCATGGATTGTAGATGATGGGTTTGGTGTGAAAATTGACATGTGAACTAAATGAGATGGGTATTATTAAAGTGGCATGATAACGAGATGAGTTGAATCCTATGAGCATGGATGGGTTATGATGAGTTGGAATGAGTTGGACCTGGATACGTGAAAGGTATTGGCTTTAAAGGTTGACATAATGAATATATCCTTGCATGGCAAATACTATTTGACTGTGTGATCATGTTTTGTTTGTGTTAGTGCATAATTCCTTGGGGTCTCTAGGTGAGACTTTCAGGGTCGCGCTCCAGTGGTCGGGACGTAATTCCATGGCCCATGTTAGTGGGTGTCTATGGTGGTGTCCCATCTGTATAACTAAGTAAGGATTCGATAAGGATTCAAGGTAAGGATTGCATCCTGACACTCTAAGGGGTTAGTTAGTCTCACTTAGAGCGGACTGACTCATGTGGTGAGAGTAGCAGGCGACCTGAAATTCATTAAGGGCTAACCTTGTGGTGAAGGAAATTGATTCATTGAAACACTTGTAACACATAGCTCGGGGGCGAGCAACTCGGGGGTGAGCAGAGGTATCCACCATAAGTGCAAGCATCCGCTGAATCCGACCATGGTTATATGTATCCGGATGAGTCGAGTCGTGTCGTAGTCTATTGCCTGAACAGTCATAACATGCTTGGTTGATTTAAGTGTATAGTATTGTGGAATTATATCTGATTTGATGAATGAAATCTTTTGTGCTCTAGCTTACCCTACTTTCTTTGTTGTGTGATCTGCTGTGTGGTACTCTCTTTTGCGATGATCATCAACTTGTTGGTGTGAGTATATGCGAGGAACACCCGTAGGCAACAGGGGTGGAGATTCCGCTGCATAGTCCGCGTGGACTAGTTTATATTTCCGTATGAGTTTATCTAGGGTTTTGGCCCACGTATTTATTCGTCCTTAGATTTATGTACTTTTGGTTAAACTCTTCATCTAGTTTTCTTTTGAGCATCGTGGTGTGCCATGGGTTGTAAGGAGTTGAGTTTAAAACTCCTAGACTGCGCTTTTATGTTATCTTTCTTGTAACGCTTCCTTTAATTTCGCGTATTAAATGGGGTTTTACAATAAACTTTATGTTACACTTATATATATATATATATATATATATATATATATATATATATATATATATATATATATATATATATTTTGTTGTCATAATTTTTTTTATTCTATTATCATGTGTGTTTGTTTAGAATAAAAAAAAGAAGAAATTTTTTTTTTAATTAAAAAAATTATATATAAAAATATAATTTGCCCTCCGAAATCTTTTGCCCAAGTTCCCTCGGTGTCTTAAATACCTTAAATTATTATAAAACCCATTTTACTTAAAAAATAATTAAAACCACCATTTAATAAGTATTATAAAGATCATAAGAAATAAATATGAAATTAAGTTAGACTTAAAGTTTATTTCTTTACATGATATTAAAGTCTATCTTAATGACGTCACCTTACAAAATGATTTTGTGGAGTTGAGTTAGAATTAAAAATCACTTCTTTACATACCTAAATTATTATAGAACTTATTTTACTTTAAAATATTAAATTACTAGGGATAGCAAAGTGGGCCAGCCCGGCCCATTTTAGCCCGCCTCACATTTTGGCCCACAAAATGCGAGTCGGGTTGGCCCGCCCCATAGTTTAATGTCGGGTTCACTTTTCTGGTACATCCCGTCCCGTGGGTTGGCTTGCAGGCCCGCAGACTGGCCCACATTTGTGATGAGTGAAATTTTTTTTTTTGAGCAAAATAAAAACTTTTTATTGTTCATAATAATTGATATTCATTTTCTATCGAAATAATTCTAATTAATTTACCTGATCAAAAACAAGAAAAATAACAACGAATATTATAGTTAAAGTATAATAGTAACATGTTACCTTATAAGACATGTACCAAAAAATACATAAAAAGATATTTTATATTCAAGAACTAAAATCATTATCTTATATACAATGATTATACATAAACATAATAATAATAATAATAATAATAATAATAATAACTTAAAGAAACAACGTGATGAATGATGTGAGAACTAAAAAAATGAGAACATATAATTTTGTAAGCGGACCAGCGAGCCAGCCTGTCCCACTCCACCATTAGCCCACGCGGACTGCAGGCCTATGGGAGACAGACCATTGTAAACCAGCGAATTTAACATTACAATCCATTCAACTTTTTTTTTTTGTGCGGGCTGGCCCGAATTGTTATTCCTAAAAATGACCATTTAACAAGTATTATAAAGATCATAGGAAATAAATATAAAGGTTAAAGAGGTAGTATTTTAAAAAATACAACCTAACGGATTATCTTAAAGAAAACTACATAAATCACCATCACAAACTTATTCATCAAATGAAATTAAAAAATAAAACTACCTGATATCGTATCAAACATAATGATAGTATAATTGTGTTATATAAGTGCTGATTAATTTTTTCAATGGAACGGCAAGCAGTAGAATACGAGAGAGAAGATTAAAAGAAAATAATTAATGTTTTATATGTAAAAGGCGTATATATAGATATACACGTATATGCTATTGACTTCAATGATTGCTCAATGTTTGGTGTCACATTGTCACCAACAAATAAAAAAGGCGTATTTTGCATGTGAAGCACGTATACACTACAACACCACCCACCTCTTTTCATATTTTTATGTATTTTTATTCTTTAACTTGTCGAGTAATATGAATTATTAATTATTCATTGACGAAGAAAATTTCAAAGCCTTCGAGATTAAGAAATCTAAAAATTTGACCGTGAAACAATGCTAATGTAATGATGTTGAATTATTGATAAATTATTTCCAAAATAAATTGTAGATAATTCATGAACAATAATGGTTTTTATTCAATGATGTACACTAGTTGGTGTTGTTAAACATCGAAAATTCAATTTATAATTGTGAAAGATTTGTTCTGAAAGCAATAATGGAAAGACCCCTTTTTGGGTATATGAAAATTCAGAAAACTGAAAACTCAGTTTTTGTCTAGAAACTAAATATCTGAAGTTTAGTTAAAATGAAACACGTAACACGTAACCGCAGAGAAAAGGGACCGACAGAGAAAGAAAAAAAGTCAAAGGTTAAAATGGTCATAAATTTATTTTATTTTATAAAATTCAATTGATAAATAATTAGTTGAAATTAATTTTGAATTTTTTTAATTAACATTATTTTTGTTAATAACTTTAAAGTAATTTTAAACAAAATTTAATGTAAAATATAAATTTAAGTAAATTTAATATTGTTAAAAATATTTAATAAAAATATTAAATTGAATTAAAATATTTATTATTTATTAATTGAATTTGATTTCAATTTTGAAAGGATAAATTTGTTAAATTTTTAAAAAAATTTGATTAAATTGAGACAAAATAAAAATACAATGACTAAATTAAGAATTAGTAAATGACATCTGATGATAATGACACATGTCACTACTACATCACATTGTCACTGTGACACTACGTTATCTTAACACGTGAACAAATTTTAATTTTAAAAAAATCAAAACAAATAAAATCAAATAAATAACAAAAAAAAAATCATGAATTAACACGTAATACATCTTTAACATTGTTAGTACACTATTATCGAAAAGAACCTTACTACATCAACTTTTCCAAAATAGGACCAAATTGAGACAAATAAAAAAAATGGACCAAATTAATATTTACCTACACAAGTGAGGACTAAAAACATAATTTAACCAAAATGAAAACTTAATTATATGAAATGAAAACTGAATTGTATGGTTGGTCGGTATGGTTAAAAGTGGTTGCTCAATCAAGTCAACAAGAACCGATCAAGGAAACTACTTCAAGAAAGGTTGTCAGAGATGTTATCAACTCACTGGTTAGAGCACACCTTTAACTGATTATGGGAAATCACATCTGTCACCACCTTACTCAGTCTCTTAGTTACCGTCAACTTGATTGAGAATTAAAAATTTGGGGTCACACAACAAAGTTGTGCGGGAACACCCTCGACAAAGGCATGTTAATATTCTCTGTACCGTTTCTAAATAAGTACGTCGCCTACTCACACCATATAGTCCCTCTCAGGCAACGTAAGTTAGACTGTCCATAGGATTTCAACTTAATCCTTTATACAAATTATGTGTCGATCCGATCAGTCGACCAGATGGTACACCTAAAAGCCAATTAATCACTTAATTAAAATAAATAGGCCAGTAATTAGGATTAAGAAGGATTGAGCCGAGATTAGGTTAACCCTAATCGTTGGTCCATGAAAAAATATTATAAATACAATCAAAGATATGATTATTAAAACTTTTATCTAAATATTAATTACAATATTTATTAGTTAAACCAATCGATCTAGAGACTTTGAAGAACTTGGAAAATATTTAACTAGACATTCATACTTACAAGGAAAAAGAAATAAGAAAATATTTCATTCCTAAAGTTCAAAATGATTTCTTCTTATAAAGGTTGAGAGTTCGTAAAGACTTTTTTTTTTTCAAAACAAAATGTCTTTTTCCGTTCGCACATAGAATATTATATTAATATGAAGATACTTTTATACTTTGAATTAGACACGGAATAAATATAAAATAATTGAAATGTATAGTTTGATATTATCATTTATTTATATTATTTTAAAAAAATTGTTTTTCAAAACTTATTTATATTGATTTTAGTTCTAAATTATAAGCGCCACTTGTCAAGTAAATGAGAATATTAATGCTGAGATGTTGATGTACAAATGATTACAAATATAAAATAAAAGGTCAAAAATTCATTTATGTTACAAACAATACATCAATTTATATCTCAAAATAAATTAACCTAAACTCAAGGATACACATGCTACAATAAGTTTAATAATAATAAAAGGAAACAATATATAGATTTATTCTTCGTGATAGTTTTCTCAGTAAGGTAAGAAATTAAAACTAAAAATGGTAAAACATATCGATATACGCTCATTTGATGACACGAGTTGCAACATCCATGTACCCTAAACTATATATATATATATATATATATATATATATATATATATATATATATATATATATATATTAATGTTTTAACAAAAGAAAACATGTTAAACCAATTTCATAGTAATTTATTAGCACAATAAAATATTAACTTGTTTGTAAGAGTCAACTCATATTCAATCTAGTTCATAAAGGTTAGGAACACAAGATCGAGGACATAATATTGAATGGACCAAAAACATATATTGATAATAGATAAGATAACATACTACTAAAAAAATTGAATTAAATTCTTTTAAACACTATACACCCAAATAAAGTGAGAACTCATTTATATAATGTATGTTAACCCTCTACTTTATTGTAGGTGACATTAATTGTCCTGTGACAAAGGTCAAGTGGACTGAGCCACAATCGAATCGTGATGCTTTGATTGTTATACTCTTAAGTATAAAGAATTGCACATCGACTAATGGTTATAGCTTTTGGCCTAGTGGTAAACATCCTTACCATTGGTTTTAAAGCCAAAGTCATGATCCTGATGGGCAATTATTAACGGAGACATTTTTAAAATTTTAATTTCAATTATTATATCATATCTAATTTTTCATTTTTTTCTATGTGTAGGTGAATGTTGTTGTAAAATTTTAGTAATGTGTAATTGTTTAGTTTTTATATAATTATTTGAATTTTCTCTAGTTGTTATTTGATAATTTAATTTGAGATTTATATTACTATAATATTTTTTTTAATATTTTACATCATGAAAAGAAAAAAAGAGTATATTATTTTAATATTGAATATATTCCTTTGGTGTGATTTTTAAAATATTTTATAAAAATTATTTAATTGATATTTAGAACATTAAAAAGATGAGTATGAGTATAGATATAAGAATATACATGTTACCCGATTAAATAAAATGAGAATAAGTCAAAAGTTATATATCCACTTAGTTTGAAAATGAGAATGAGTCATCCATAATTAGAATTATTGATCCTATACCAAAAAATATCTACAATATGTAAAGTGAAAAAATATAAATCATAATATGAACATATATTTCATCATAACACAACTAAGAAGAAAGTAGTTCTTATTCAAACACCTACCATTATCTCTCACACAAAATACAATTAATGAATATAGAGAGAATTTCAATTCGATATGCAACAATTTAACTTTTCCAGTTACCTGAAAATGAAAATCTCAATTATCATAATAACTATCATACAAAAAAAAAAAGTCATAGCTATTAAACTAAATCCAACTCCAAAATTCATCATCAAAAATATAAAAAATAAATTATCTTAACTCCAAGTCAAATCCAACAAGTTGAATTTTAACACATAAAATTCAAATCCGATCATAGAAATTGTGATTGTCAAACTAACGATGTTATTACTTAATTAAAATACCATATATTCATATATACACTAGTACAGGAAGGACTTTTGGCAGCAGTTATTTTTGTCATTTTGTCTCGGTTCTAGAACCGAGGCATATTAGGCTAGGCCAAAAAGGTTAGCTTTTTGCCTCGGGTCTCAATCGAAGCAGAAGCTTCATATTCTGCCTCGGTTCTGCTGAGAACCGAGGCCATATGTGCCTCTCTGCATTTTCAACATCCCATCTTCTCCACCAAAAACCCTAGGTAGCCACCATGGTTCCACCACAACTCCATCAACCACCGCCACATCTGAAACTCAGAACCAAAGATCCGCAACCACTATAATTTTCTCCTTCATCGTAAGAGCAATTTGTGAATCGTGCCACCACCATGGAACCCCCATGTTCTTCATACACGAAAATGTGAACATCACATTTGCATAAATACAAACAAAAATCAACCATCTGCAGCAAATCACAAACCCTAAATCGCGTCTCCTCCCCCAAATCGCAAAACCACCTCTGTCGCAACGACAAGTTTCTTCACGCTGCCGCCACCTACACGTCTCGCCACCATCAATGACAAATCTCCATCCACGCATCTGCAACACAACATAATGATGCCCACTTTGCGAGCCCCAAATCACACTTCGCTAAGCCAGAACACAAATGAGCCAAACGTCAAGTAGTCGCAAGTGGTCGGAGTGCAACAGTAGCAGTGGAGGTGGGTGGTTGAGAGAGAACGCACACGCGAGGAAGAAGAAGAAAAAAAGTGATTCGCGATTTTTGAACCCTAACGAACCTTTTGGCCTCGGTTCAATTTTTAACCGAGGCATAAAACAGTTTATGGTAGCGATTCAATTCCAACCGAGGCCAAATATCACTGCTGTAGTGACATTTTTGAAATATTAGCCAACTTTTAGGCTTCGAGTCTTCAAAACTGAGGCATATAAGACCTTTTGGCACCGATTTTCTAATGAACCGAAGCATAAAAGTTGGAAAAAATTGCAAAAGTGCCACCGTACCATTTTATGCTTCAGTTAAACGATAACCGAGGTCTATAATATGAGTTAAAAGGCCAAAACTGCACTAGTAATATATATATATATATATATATATATATATATATATATATATTATTATTTTTTATCATCAAATTTCATATACAAACACTTTCCTAAACATGCAAACAATACAAGAACCGATCATAAAAAAAAATCATGTAAACAAAATTTTAACTGCTAAAATACCTTCTCTCCACTAATATTTTTAGGACAAATTTATATTTTAAAAATGAAAGAAAAATTATTTCATAGTCTTAAAAGAAAAAATGATAACTTTATGATAAAAAGTTTAAGTAGTTATTTTTTTAATTTTCAAACTTTATATCTATTTACAAAATAAAAATAATATATATTTTTTTAATTGAAACTCGTCTTCCAACAGGATTAATCATGAATTTATGTGAGTACGAGGAGCAAGTCTACCTCACTCTATGTTTCTTTGGCCAGGTCGCTAGAGCTAATTAAATGTTATAAATAAAAAAAATATTATTATAAGTGAAAAGATATTTATTATTTGTAAATAATTTGAGGGAAAAAAAAACATTGGTGAAAGTGAAGGACAGAAAGTGGAGAGGCACGTGATGAGTGGGTTTTGGCCAATTGGATGCATCAGAGGTGTTTAGGGAGTGGGGTCGTGCCAGCCAAGCAATGTCCCATATTTTACTCTTTATTAACATATCATGTCACCATTTTATATATATCAATCATTTTAAATAATTTTACTATTTCCAAAATATACTTTTATTTTCATCATTTTCACAACTCAAAAATTAATCTCTGTACAAATTTTAACTTCAAATTTATTTTTTATAAGAAGATATTTAAAAATCAATTAGTTTATGATTAACTTTATTTTATTTTCTTTTTAACCACGTACATTCTTCATAATTTTCCTGTACGAGATGTTAGTTATCTTGATATAATTTTTTAAAATAATTTCATCTGTTCTATTTTGCAAAATTAATTATTTGTTTTAAATCATAATTTTAATCGTTGGATTAAATATATTTGTCCGTTTAAAAACAAATATAAGGAGTTATATTTTGTTTTTAAAGTAAATTATACAATATTTTATTCCTGTGTTTTATGAAAATAATATAAAATATTTTTTTTCTAATAAATGTGACTTTTCATGTGACAAATAAAATTTTACTTATAATCTACTCTCTGCATTTCTTGAACGTTGAGATACAATTTTCTATAATTTAAGTTAGGAATAATATATATATATTTTTATAATAATTAGCAATGAAAAATATAAATGTTTATGTTTCAATATTTTATTTTACTCTTTTACGTTGTCTTTTTATTTCCGATATTTAAAAATTTAGATAGAACTGAACATTGAAAATTTTAAGTTGGGAAAACATTATGATATTTCAAAATACAAAAACATTAAAAAAAGAATTTATAATGCAATTACAACATTGGAAGTTGACTTTTGCATTAACTTTTTCAAATTACACCTATAAGAAGACTTTTAATCAGTTCAATATATGAATTTTTTTTTACTGATTTTAAACTCTAGAGAAAATGAATATCTCATTAAATTAAAATGTTAAATTCTGTTATAAATATGAAATGAGAATTATTGTTGTTGTGATTGGTTGCAGGAAACATTAGTGATGTTAATAATTAAAATGTATACATATATTTTAGTACTGTGTTTGGATTTGAGAAATTATTGTATGAGGTATCTGTGAGTGGGTGGTGGTGGAAGCCACGCCACAGAAAATGCAGTATACAAAAAAGTGCTTCTCACCCATCAATCATCATCATGCAAATTCAATAATATCATTCATTTCTATTACACCTCTTTCTTCTTAGTGCTCTCTGCTTGTTGCATTCTTTCTTTTTCCATTTTAATCCACAACATTGCACTGTTATGTTTTCTCACTTGTTTTTCTTACAAACCTTCTTCTTTCAGATCCTTTCAATTTTTACTATTTTATTAAAAAATTTAAATGTTGTTAATAGTTTCAAATATTACTTACATTATTCGATAATTACTATGTAAAATATTATTTTAAAGGATGCTATATAACAAAAGGTAAAAAAAGAAAACTAAGGAAGAAAAGATACTATGAGAAAATTTCAAAAGATTCCTTTCCAAACAATGTCTAGGCAAACTTTTCCAGTTGTAAATTGAGTTTTGACTTAAATTTTAAACCAGTGCAGAGTTCTTGCCAATAAATTTCTTCGAAAAATTTCTTTACATTCTTTTTTTTTTAAGAAATGGTTTTAATTAAGTTCTAAAAATGCTAATGTAATAAATAAATATTTTACTTCTTCTTACATGTTTTTATTTTTTTTACAGTTTTACTCTTTCTAATTTGTCTGCTAAAATAAGCAATGCTATCATTTTATAATGCACGTATTAATTATTATTATTTCCTTCACTTTTCTTTTCATAAATTAGTAATAAATGATCAATCTCCACAACTATATATTTATTGGGAATGTGAAACTATTTTAGTAAAATTGTATAATACACACCTCTCTGTATATATTAATATTTTTCTTAATTCACGTATAAGTCTTAATCGGTAAATAAATTAGAGAGGAGATAATATATTACTAGCATAATAGCCTGTAATCAAAATAGGAAAAAAGAAAAAAAAAAAAAAAGCGCAGTAAAAGAATATACGCCAGCAACATGAAACCTATTAACATTTCATCACTAGTTAGAAAACTACATTTACAACACGTAATTCATTGAAAATTCTATAATAGGAGTAATAAGTTTACAAATATAAAAATGTATCAATTTTACTAATTTGATATTACTTATAATAACGCAACTCATTGATAATACTTATATGTAATATTTATATATTAATCTTTGAGTAGATGGATTTAAGAAAGAGACGTGTAGATGAATTTGAGAGAATTTTAGAGTGAATTGTGTGTTACTTTTTCTTAAAAGAGAGTTAGAGGTAATAATAAGTAAATTAGGAAGTAGAGTTTGTAAGAGTTTATGAGTAATTTGATTAATCCGATAATTAAAAAAGATGTTTTAACATAAATAATAAGTAGATTATTATATTGTCCTTTATGTAATAAGTAGTATAAATTAATATTTGTATGAATTGGTTCCAACTCATATGGGATCAGATCCCTTCTCCTAACGCCATGCCTGGATCGATTACAACAACACTTGGATCATATGCCTCTTAAGTGGTTCCAACAACACACGAATTAGATCCCTCTTAAGTGGATTGGTTCCACACGTAATTGGATTGTATTCAACTTTGTTTATTTTCTTTCCCCTTCTAGACCTCATGAACAACCACTTCATATATCGATTTCAACTCTATTATTCACCATTAGGATCTTCTCGGTGCACTTCTCATCTCATTATATCAAACATGCACACACAAGAATAAAATAGACTTTGCTCAATTAATCCTCTTAAATCTACTTAGGCGTGATTGTAAAAGTTGTACATCTCGCAAATCATTGTTTTTAATCGCTGATGATTCATCATAACATAATAATTACCTCTTAATCCATCTTTCTATTCTCTTTCAAACAACAAATACACTCAAATGAACACAACTTAAATATAAAAAAAATTAATAATATATATTACTATAGAAAATATAATCATCTTTAATCATTTTTGCTCACAAATTCTCTCATCTTATTTTTTTTTACTCTATTAAACATAAAAAAAATGTTTATATATGAGTTTCACTCACGTTATTCAAAATTCAGTCACATTACATCTCAGAAATTGCTGGACCAAATCCCATGAAAACAGACATCACGGTAATGTAATAAAAGATTTGACATTAATTAAAGTTAAAATATTGACAAAACATGAGTAAACAAGATAAAAAAAACTAAAATGCATTGAAGAAAAATTGCATTATTTGAGAGGTGTTTCTGATCAACCGAGGAGGAGAGCATGAATGCATATTTGATGGTTGATAGAAAGCATAATGATGAGACAGTGGAATTGAAGGGAAGATTTTCCATTATGAATGAAAAGACGTCATAAATAGTGTGGTGAGGAAGTGAAATGAAACACAGAAAATACATTACTTTATGCTCTCTTCTGCATCCAAATGGTCAAACATCATTTATGTTCATAAATAGACAAGGCAACCCCTCCAACCACGAGACGCAGATTACAGTTTTGCACTTTCAATTAAAAATGTGGCATCTCTGCATGCTCATACCTAGCTGTCACTGTGTCACAACACACTCCTGAATGCACCACTAAATGCTGCAATAAATACTGTGTTTAGTTCAAATCAACGAGGCAAAAAAATATTTATTCACTGTACAAACAAATTATTTCTTTTACAGAATGCATTACTTATTTTTGAATGCCACTTCCCATATAAGTGATTTCTTTTTAACTATATTTTAAATGGAAGGATAATGAAAGTTTTATTTTTCTCTCAAAACTAAGAGATCGATAATATATTATTAGCCTTATGTTTTAAGAAAGTAGATGCATATGCATCCTAACTCCTAATAAATATGTCACAAATCATAACAACCATTATCAACACAAAATGTTAATATTTTAATGTACTTGCAGAGATAGTGAGTGGTAGCAAACAACACTCTTACAAAAATTATACGAATTTGGATACAATCAAATGTCGGAATGGTGTATAAGCAGAACAGAGAGAAAGAGCAAAATTAAATTTCTAATTTAAATAGAAGAATACGAAAAAAAAAATCAGTCACGTTGTTTACGTTTAACTTCTGAATTTGAAAAATCCAGCTTATGACAGCAAAAAAATATTTGGCACGTAGCTACGCACTGAATATCCATCTGTTCTTGTGGTTGTATATCGTGGATGCAAAATTTTAGTGCTTCTTCGTCGTTACCAATTCAAATACAATACGAATAAGTATATTTAATTTTTTTCTAACAATATAATCTTTTTTTTCCAAAAATCAAATCGTTTCATATGCAATTGTTTTTTTTAATAATTAGAAGTTTAACAGGGAGCGTGTAAGAGCGTTTTGGACGCGTGAATTGTATTTTGTATCTTTAAATAGGAACACGCATTGGAAGAGTATTTTGTAAAATTGTGAAAAATGACATAGATGACAAAAGAAAAAAATAAGAAAAATAAAGAAATAAAAGGAAAAAAAAATTCCTTGCTTAACAGCAGCTGCCAATGTGTTAAAACCAGACACGTCCTCTTCCCTTTTTTTTGTCAGAAAAAAAAAAAAAAAGAGAAACAGAGAGAGAAATGGAGACAGAGACAGTGATGAATGAATGAAAAATGAATCTGGTATAAGTAAGTCATAGATTTCTTTTTCTCAGAACTCCACCTCTCTCTCTTTCTCTCTCTGGAACTTCACTCCATCAAGGTTCCAGAGAAAACCGCGTACTCTTTAAAACGCACCAACAGAAGAAAGAAAGAAAGAAAGAAAGAAAAACGCAGAACTCAAGAACATCCCAAGAAATTCCAGCAATGCCGTTTTTTCTTTAAGACCCTTTCATTTTCTTCCATCAAGAACCCGTTTTGCCACCGACCCATTACTCCAATGCTTCCCCTTCGCCTGAGCGCCGTCGTTTCTTCCCTCATTCTCTGCTTCCTCTTCCCCCCGTTCTTCTGTCTCGGAATCCGCTCTTTTCCGACCGCCGAGGACGGCGGCGCGTTCTTCCACTACGCGGAGGCACCGGAGTACCGAAATGGGGCGGGCTGCCCAGCTCCCTCAACCCACACCGCTATCCCCTCGTGCGACCCGTCTCTGGTCCACATCGCCATGACCCTCGACTCCGGCTACCTCCGCGGCTCCATCGCCGCCGTGCACTCCGTTCTCCGCCACTCCTCGTGCCCGGAAAGCGTGTTCTTCCACTTCGTCGCGGCGGAGTTCGACCCGGCAAGCCCGCGGGTCCTGACCCGTCTCGTTCGGTCCATCTTCCCTTCTTTGAACTTCAAAGTCTACATCTTTAGAGAAGACACGGTGATTAACCTAATCTCGTCTTCAATCAGACTGGCCTTGGAAAACCCGTTGAACTACGCGCGCAACTACCTCGGCGACATGCTGGACGCGTGCGTGGACCGCGTGATCTACCTGGACTCCGACGTGGTGGTGGTCGACGACGTGAGGAAGCTGTGGCGCGTGCCGCTCACGGACGCGCGCGTGATCGGTGCGCCGGAGTATTGCCACGCGAACTTCACGAAGTACTTCACCGAGGAGTTCTGGAACGACCCTTTACTCTCTCGCGTGTTCTCTTCTCGAAAGCCTTGTTATTTCAACACTGGGGTGATGGTGATGGATTTGGTGCGGTGGAGGGAGGGGAACTACAGGAAGAGGATTGAGAACTGGATGGAACTGCAGAGGAAAAAGAGGATTTATGATTTGGGTTCTCTGCCTCCTTTTTTGCTTGTTTTTGCAGGGAATGTTGAAGCCATTGATCATAGATGGAACCAGCATGGGCTTGGTGGGGACAACGTTAATGGGGTGTGCAGGTCTCTGCATCCCGGTCCTGTTAGTTTGTTACATTGGAGTGGAAAGGGGAAGCCATGGGTGAGGCTTGATGAGAAGAAACCATGTCCTTTGGATCGTCTTTGGGAGCCTTATGATTTGTACAAACCCAAACAAACGAGGGATAGGGTGAGAGATCAGAACTGGGGGTTCTCTTCTTCTATTTTGGTTGGCTATGCTCATGATTTGTTGTGATGATGATGATGAAGAAGAAGAAGATGATGATGATGATGGTGATTCTTTGGTACATTTGTTGTTCAGAGATTCTTTGTTAGCAGTGTACAGAACAGATTGAGTAGAAGAGATTGATTGGGGTTCTTCATTCTTTATGTAGAATTTCTCTCTTTTCTTAAGACGTTTTTTAAAATTCTTGTGCTTTACAAAGTATGAAATTTCGATTCTTTTCTCTGCTGGTGGAGGGTTCCATTGGAACGATTTTGGTGGGTGGGTTCAGTTCCTTGTATGGGACCATTGATTGTATGTGCGAAACCAAGTGCAGAATAACAGACAGTTGTTCATTGTTTTATTTGGATTCAGTTTCTATCACCCTTTTGTTTCCTTTCCTACCTGACAATTTCACATTCAATGGTGCGGTGAGGTTGAACAATCTGGTGTTGAACACGTACCAAAGTTAAACTTTGCTCTTCATTGACATTTTCGAACACCGTAAAATATGAAAAATTGTCGAATTATCTGGTGTGTAAAGCAAAATTCCAGATTAGGATAAATATAGGTAGAGTGAATAAATGAAAAGACAAAGCGGAAGGCACATTGGCACTTGTCATGTTATGATTGAGAATTGATCACGGAATGACTATGAATTAAGGCTAATAAAGGGCGAAACAAAGTGCACATGAAAGGGTGTTTGTTTAAAGTGGTGGTTGGTTCGCTCACGGTTGTTTCCTTTGCCATGAGGAAACTGAAATCATCGTAGTTTTCACTTATCAGCAACTTTAGACCCCACAAAACAGCTAATGCTATTTGGAAAGTTCTTGGCGTAAGGATTAATCATTGCAGTTTCATCTTGACTCGCAATTTTCGTCACAGGCGTCATTTCACACAGTCTTCTCAAGACTTCCATGAGAATCCAAGGAACGCATTCGTAGGAATTGGTATAAGAATAACACTATTATTGGTTTATACTTTATACCATTATGCCACTTTTTTTTCATTTTTCTTTAATTTCCATTGTATATGCCATTTGTCCAACATGAAGTCATGCCTTGCTGTTCTGGTTTACCAAAGTTGACCACATGAGGTGTACCGTTACAATGTCTGTTTCAAATGAAATTAACAAATTTCGCGTTTGCTTACTCAATTAAACTATTGGGAAAATGCGGTCATTCTTAATATTCTTAGTGCTAATTGTCAATTGCATTATTTGCAACATGTCGTCTAACAGAAAAGAGTTCCATAAAAAATGATCCAGGAACAAAAAGTTAAACAGTTGTTGCAGAGGTATAAAAAGAATTGGAGTTTGCCAGAGCCATGTATTTCCTCAATTGAAATCTTAATGCCAAACTGTGTTTTTTTTTTCCCTATTTTATTCGGATATAAAAATAAGAAAAATGTCACATTGAAAGCACTATTAGCCTAATGTGCTACCAGAACATGATGTATAGAAGGAACAAACATTAAAATTCGGAGTACAAAACATGTTGGCAACTGCCAATTGCATTGCTTGCGTCATGTCTGCAGAAAAAAATGACATCAAAGGACTATGATTGAGGAACAGAAAGGTGAAGAAGATACTGTAGTAGTATAAACAGAAGTAACTTTTGCTATAGAAACATTGATATCATAAGGGGTTTGAATTTATACACTCCTTTTTCATCAACCTTGCAAAAAAGGTGCCAGCTATATGAACCGTGTCAACAAATTAAAAACAAGAAAAAAAAAAGGACAAATCATACTTCTCACTCCACAATAATATTCAATACATGACTCTCAGATCAGCCATCTGATTTTAATTTGATTATTAAACATGTAATGTTGTAACATGACTGTTTCGATGTCTTTTTCTGTTCATTTTAAATATGTGAATCTAACACCATGTTCCCACCTAGAATCCCAAGCAAAATGCAATAAGAAATTAAGGATATTATTAGTGACAATAACTGGATCACCTCCATCACCAGCATAATCAATTAATCATCCCCCAAGGTTTCTACGAATTGTTTCTACTTCTCTGCCAGTAATTTGGAAACCCTTCTTGAGAATTTCATCAAAAATTTCAGGCTTGCTGGCAAATGTTGCAAGTGATGCTATTTGAGTACCTGGGTTCTGGCTATTTAAACCAGAAAGCGCTAGTGCTGGTTCCCTTAACGCATTGTTGGACAAGAAATGTATCAGGCCCTTTGGGAACACAAAAGACTCACCGGGCTTCAGGTTCTGGGTAAACACACGGTTATTTGTGTCAATAAAGCCCACAAGAAGCTGGCCCTTGAGGCAAGTGACCACTTCGGAGGCCCGCGGGTGGGAGTGAGGTGGCACGATCCCATTCGCCGCTATATCAACCCGGGCCAACACCAGGCCCAATGTGTTAAGCCCAGGAAGATTAACAGTGTTGGTGGCTATGACACTGAAGCCAAATATGTTACTAGTGTTACCACTCTTAGACAAAGCAGAAGTCACAAAATTCGACGCTGTAACTTTATCTGGGTTGATACAGGGCACCCCATTAAGGAAAAATTCACCTTTGTTATCAGCAACACAGTAATCTTGAAGCGGGTCAGGGTCGGGTCTGGATTGGCCCAATAGAAGGAATAGGGTGAAGAAAAGTAATTGAAAATAGTTTCTCATTTTTGCTAGAATTGAAGAAACAAGTGAAAGGAGAATTTTTTTGATGTGTTACATTGTAACTTGCATAAGCAAAATTGTATATAAATAGTTGTAGAAGAGAAAGAGAGAGAAGGTGGTTGATGTTGATATTGATTTAACTTCCATGTGTGTTGTGGGGTGTGGTGATTGAGTAGCTTAAGAGCATAGGGTGAGGGAAACAAAGGCAAAACTTAAAGTAAGTGTGATCAATTCAAATTAAGCCACACACAAGAGGTGATGTGTACCTTCTATTTGACTGAAAATGATTTTTGATTAACTACTATGTTTACCATTCCCAGGCCAAGTCCATTCTTTATTTGGGCTTGGGCCCAATTTAGATCACGATATGCAAATCTAACGGTGTCGTTTGAGGTAGTAGGGACTGATACGGCATCGTTTTGTGTTCTTATTTGAGGGTGTAGGGGGGTAGGACCTTATATTATATGGTTATATAGTTTTAGTTCAGCCGATTCAATCATGGTCCACATGTAGCCCAAATGCTATACATATTATAATAAATTTTGAGACTCGTCACATGCAAACTTTCCACACGCGGCGTGAGAGTTTTAGGTTGTGGCGATGTGGGCCTTCCTTCCTTGCCTTACATTGCTGCTTGATCTCATCCATGTATCTAATCTAATCTAATCATCACTGCATTGGGGTTAATGGGTCTCTTTCTTTGAACCATCTAGTATAGAGATATTCGTTAGTTTAGTGGGAGCAAGGAAAAAAAAATTAAGTGTGGTTGTGACTTGACTTGTGATCTCCTTGTTTTATTATTCAGTGCATGGTCACTTGTTTAGTTGAAGCTATATGATTTGAGTAATTATTTGCTAAAAAGGGTATAGTTTCTTTTTGTTCCTTTTTTTTTTTAACCTTTGTACAAGGTTCTCCCTTCATCATTCTATGTCCTTTCGTTGTGTTGTGATTCAACGTTGTGTTGTGAAGTCTAATCCAAATTGATTCAACGTTGGCCCTCACTGGAAAGCAGTGGTACTTATTGGCGTTAAAAGTTACCAAGTTGTGATTTAGAAATATCGAGTAACTTTGCACTTTGCACTTTGCTCTAAGTTTTGCTTTTGGGATTGGATTTTTTTATTTTTATGATTGGGTTTTTGGTGTTGGGAGTTTCCTGAAGTGCCACAAGCAGACAAAGGGTGTTGTTACTGTAGACAAGTGAAGTAGAATTTGATGTGAAGGAAAAAAAAGAAGAGTATTCTCTCACTCCAAATCCACATGCACATGTTCCTGCTATTCCCCTTTCTCATCATTTGCTGCAAATTATTTTAGACTCTTCTTTTTTTGTCCCATTGGGAGGACTCTTACTCCTGGTCTTTTCAGTGAGATATCCAGGAATGGTTATTCCCCAATTGCTTGTTTACAGGTCGTATAGTGCATAGCTTCTGTGGCGAAGTAGTAATTTACTTCCATTGGTGAATTTCTTGTGGATGCAACAGTGTTTGAAGATAAGGTAAACACGTTTGTCATTAAGGTTCTTTCAGATTAGAAGTTGATTATTTTTGTATTATTGTTGCAAATCTGTCTTGCTCTCTGCTTGGATCACATCCAAATTTATGATTGTTGAAATCCTGTGCTGTTTATGGTGGTGGTTGTGAGTTGTCTTTGTGTTGGTTGTCTGCAATTATGCACAAAAGTTTTTGTTTTTTTCCCTGATATTGAAGCAGATGGGAGAAAGTGCCGCTTCCAATCCTTCTTTGCAAGTGTCTGTTTCATTTGGGAGATTTGAGAACGATTCCTTGTCTTGGGAGAGATGGTCCTCTTTCTCTCCTAACAAGTACTTAGAAGAAGTTGAGAAGTGTGCCACACCTGGATCAGTGGCTCAGAAAAAAGCCTACTTTGAAGCCCATTACAAGAAGATTGCTGCCCGGAAAGCCGAATTGCTGGCTCAGGAGAAGCAGAAGGAGAATGATTCTTTCAGATCAGAAGAACAAGATGAAATAGATCTGGGTGGCAACACTGATGTACAACTTGATAAATCCGACACTCAAGGTTTCGATGAAGGAGTTACACAAGAAACCAGTTCTGTTGCTGAGATCCATAGGACCCATGTTAATGATTCTGAGGAGGAAGTTGCAGTTTCAAGAGATTACGAAAGTTCGCCGGTTGAGATGGAGAACAAGGAAGTGGAAAGTATATCACATGGTTCCTTCCAGATGGATGAACCTGAAGATGTATGCGTGAAACAAGAAGAAAGTCCTAACATTGAAGATGAAGATGTGAAGGAAATTTCCCACGTTGTGTACAAGGACACAGCAAAGGCTTCAGAAGTTGAAGCAAAAGATGTGAAATTGGTTCAACCAAAGGAATCTAAGGTTTGATTCAATTCATATATCCATCAGATTCATGTTCTTTATTAAGGGTTGGCAATCTGGTTACCCTGGTTTTAATTTCTCTCCCTCTTATTTGGACAGGTTACCTCTGTGAACAAGGGTAGCCATGCAGCCAAGACAAAGAAGAAACCAATGCTACATACTTCTAAGGCATCCCAGATTTCCACACCAAAAAGTTCAAAGCCTGCATCAACTCCTACCAAAACAGTAACACCTGCTTCTTCAACTAAAAAGGGAAGTTCTCCATCTTTGTCTAGGAGGCAAATTACTTCTAGTGGGGAGAGCAGAAAATTTGCTAACAAACCTTTGCACATGTCTCTGAGTTTGGCTCCAAGTAATCCTGAGCCAGCTCCTCAAGCTACCATGAGGAGATCTTTAATCATGGAGAAAATGGGGGATAAGGACATAGTCAAACGAGCATTTAAGACATTCCAGAACAGCTTCAACCAGCCAAAAGCTTCTGGTGAAGACAAATCTTTGATAAAGAAGCAGGTAATTGGAAATCTTTATGCACTACTGTTCATCATTGACAAATGTTTTTTATACAGTGCAAATAGTACTACACAACTGTAGAAAATCATATTGATTTAAAAATGTTTTTCTCTTTATTTCCTGTGCAGGTTCCTTCAAGAGGGACCGTGTCAAAGGTTCCAACATCTACGGCTTTGAGGAAAGAAAATGGACGGTAAAATTTTTAATCTGCACTGATAATGAGTTTTCATTGCACAAGTTTCTTTTTCTTTTGTATATTTCATAGTCCTTTTCTCTTTGTCTCTTTCATCCTACTGGTGCGCTCAAGATTACCATTTGATGAGGTCATGTTTTTGTTGGTAGCTTTCTTTGGGAGAATTTTAAGCAAGGAAACAACCGATATTGTAGAATACAGGAGGAAACGTAGCGAGTTATTGTTATGCAAATTGATTCAAAAATATTTTATAACTTGTGATTTTGTCCAACACATCTGTTGTAATTTTAATTAAACCTTTTCCTTAAGTTGAAAATTTCTGTATATGACCCTCTCGAAATTATTTGTGAATAGGCCAACTAAGGTTGAGAGTGCGGATAAAAGTGGAAATGCTGTACGAACTTCTTTTGGCCCAAAAAGTGATATCAGAGCAGAGAAAGGAAAAGAGGTAGGACTAGCTCTTGGTTTTTCCCTATTACATTTCAGTGCCTATAACATGGAATATTCATAAGATTATGAGAATTCAACCTTTTCACTTTCTATTTCTTAATCAGTCTTCAAGAAAAATAGAGGAAAAATCTAATGCTAGAGAAGTAGAAAGAATGCGTCTTCAATCAAAAGTAAAGGTAAACGCCCTCTTTCATGCTCCAAAATGTTTTTCTAGAAATGACTAGCAGTTCCTACATTCCCTCTTGCTAATGGTAAGTGTGTCTGCATATATCTACTGTACTAGGAAAAATGCTAGAAACACCCTCTTTGAATATATTCCCTGGTGTTAACTGCTGTTAACCTTGTGAGTGCTACTTATTAAATAAACTTCACTTATGTTATAAGTTCATTGTTTTTAAGAAAATTTAACTAATTTTAAAGTATGTGTTAAACTGTTTATTCCAACACTCATGATACTTAGGTATTCTAATATGTATAATAGGTGATATGAGGTTATTAATAAAAAATGGACATTACTATTTTTCATCTATAAATGGCTTTCTGAACTCTGTATGCATCAAACGCAGGAGGAAAAAAAAGAGGCAGAGATTAAAAGGTTAAAACATAATGTCAAAGGCACATCCACACCAGCTTTTTACCGTGGTCAAAAAGTAGTAAAAAGTCGTCCAGAAAAGGTACAAGTTGTACATTTTATCCGAGATATGTACCCTACATAAATTGTAGTTTATACTTGTCTGCTGAATGTTTCTTAAATTCTTACCTTCGTTTTCACTTTGGGGGTAATAACTGATAATTTATTTTCTTTATATTTAATACTGTAAAGCAATTTGTAAAACAGCTTCTATTGATTGCATTCTGTTTCTGGAGACACAACTTAAATTACTTAAACAATAAAGCTTAACTTTGAATTGAAGTAAGCTGAAACTTGTGTTCCTCAAGTTATAATTACTGGAGTCTGGTGATTGTTGACAAGAAAGGGAGATCTATGTGACCTAGTTGTTTTGTTATTCTGTAAGAATGAACCTGTTTCTTGCCAAATGAGCAATGTGGTTGATGGAGATGATAATATAAGTTCTTTTTACAATATACATTCCGTTAACTGTTATTTGTAATTTCAGGGTGATGCTAAAAGTAAAAGTTAGAATCCTTGGTGTCCCCACAAGTGATAAAGGTGAAGAAGAAGGAGAAAAGAGGTTAAATACACCAGTGTATCAGGTAGACCTGTATGTTCAGTGGAAATGTTTGTGGAAACAGCTCAATGCTGTGATATTCATGTTTGGTAAGCAACAGTGGAGCTTATGAACATTGTGAGGAGTAGGAGGAAGGAGTAGGCATCATTTATTGATGATAATTTTCTTCCTTGCACCCCTCGTAGGCATTATGTTGATTAGGAAATAATATTGTATAATGTAATGTAAGAAATGCAAATATCTATTGTCATTGGTTGCATTATTATTCTGCTTCTCTACCCGTCCTATGTGGGTGATTGATATGGTTTTTAACATGTTGTAGACCATGTATCTCTAAGAAGCTAAGGTGATATAAAAGTTGTCTAAAGTTCAACTCGCCTATCTCCCCCATTCACATGCAATGATGCAAGACTTTGTTACATTGGGAAACATGATTGAAGAATTTTCAGAACCAAGGAACAAGACTAATTAAGTGGGTTACACAAAGCAGATTAATTTCAGTATCAAGTTTGACATATGTTCTCTCCAATATACACTAATCAGAAATAAATATTGCTGGATGTGCTACCTATACGAGGAAGAATTCTTATGCTAGCAACTTGAAATTTTGAACTTGTACAATAGCCTCTATCTCTCTCTCTCTCTCTCTCTCTCTCTCTCTCTCTCTCTCTCTCTCTCTCTATATATATATATATATATATATATATATATATATATATATATATATATATATATATATATATATACTTTTTGTCTTTTGTTTTTTTTATTATCCTTTCTTTTTCTTCCCTTTATTTTGTAGTTAGAGTATACAAGAAAAATCCTGTGTAACTGCGTACGGTTATGGAGATGTGGGATAATGCTTTTGCATGTACACAAATGCATACATAAAAAGAGAAGTACAATTATCACTGAAAAGTTAAAAGGCACACAACATTTATAATACATAGGAAACTTGCTAAAAAAAACTTGCAGAAATAATTGTATGCGGGAATTCAATTTATGAATGTTTTCTGACGCAAACAGAGAGCTATGCAGCCAAGATAGTAATGTCAAATTTGTCGTGTATTATGTTAAAATAAAATCATTGATGACACGAATTCATTTGTCTATCCTAACGTTGCTCTATTAGTTCATGCGCACGATCAGTTTACTTTTTGGGCAATGCTAAGTCAGCTTCTTTGGTGTCATACCTCAGATAAATAAAATAAAACCCATTAGTTGAACATTCAAATACAATAGAAAATGAGAAGAAACGGAGCACGTTATGAACTTCTGGATGATAACAAAAAGAATCCAAGATCTGTGTATATACATGAGACTTAAAATGCTCAAGAACAATAGTTCTCTGTACAAGTGACACGGTTAAAATTTGGAAAATTGTTAACACTACAAGAATGTTTTAGCTTCTGAATTTGACAGACAAACTGGCTCTAACAATGCCCTCATAGTATTTTCAAACCTCCATTGGTTAGCACTTTGCAACACAAGATCCTCCGCCACAAACTGGGAGTGATGTTATCATTTTGAACTGGGTTTTAGCACTTCAGCTCCATTATGTAAATGGTCCCAAAGATCAGGTTGCATGTGTTCGCAAATCCTAGATTTCGATGACATGCAATGTTAAACCTCCAAAGTCCTTTGTGCTGGTTCCTGTGCAGACTATTACAGTGTTAGACTTAATTTACCTTAGGCGTCTTCCTCTTCTGCATGTTACGAGCAATCTCAATGCATGCTTGATCAACCATTCCCAGAAAATCTTTAACTATGACGAATAGATAAAGAGGGTGTTCTGCACTATCTTTTGAAGCTCCTCCTTGATAATAATCTGTTGTTTTTTTCACAATTTGCATCACCCTTGTTTGCTCTTCCCTCACTAATCTCAATTCTTCCTCAGCATTTTCAAGAAAACGGTTCATTTCTCTCACAAAGTTCCCTCCCTTGTCATTTCCACACTGGGAAACAAGTTCTCTAATCTGAACAATCCTGGCCGAGAGTGCTGAGATTGAACCAACAAAAGCGTTGTAATCTGTAACGGCAGCTTTCTTCACGTTGGAAAACTCAGAACTGATCCCTCCCACAACTGGCAATCCTAGTGTTATGTATTCCTTCTGTCTTTGTTCATTTGAAGCAGAAGAGTTTTGAGAGTCATCACTGTAGTTACTGTTCCTGCTGCTACTACGACTCAAACTGTGGCTGCGGTTGAGAACAGCACGTTTTCCTTCAGAACGAACAACTTCTTCAACCACAAAGTGAAGCAATGTGGTTTTTCCATCAGTGCTCTTGACATCGGAGAGCTTTCTTAGAGAAGCCATGTTGAAAGCTTGAGCATTACCCCTCTGAGTTCCTGCATTCATGCGATTTCCAGCCTTAAGCACTGCTTCAAGAAGTTTCACAAAGATTCCGTGGTTTCGAAGCTCCTTGCACCCCATCTCAAGGTTCTGCAGAAACTCCTTGATTTCTAGAATCTCGGAGTCATAATTCAACCTGAATAGCAAGGCATTCAATCGCTTAAAAGCTGAAGGAACAGCTTTGAGGATGTGACGTAGGAAAGTTTCGGCTTCAGCAAGTTTTGAAGGGTCTCCTTCATAGGCAAGTACAAGTGATTGCTCTTCTTCTGTTGGGGCTACTCTACCAAGCTTTTCAATGGTTTCTATATTAAGGCCTTGACCATCAATGAGTGCTTCGATAATCTCTTTACGAGAAACTGTCAGAGATTTCAAAACAATTGCAATGTTTTGTGATTTTCTTGGGTCAAGAAGGAAGGCATTTGAGGATGGAGCCAAAGCATCCTTGCTAGAACTCGTTGAGTTATTTTCTTTGGGGGCATTATCATTCCGGTTGGTGGCGACTACCCCGAAGAGAGCTTCCATAAGATCATCATCAACCCTGTAGTTTAATAAATCATCAACCAATGCTAAAATGGAGGAATCAAAATTTAGATAATTACAAAATCTAGTTTACTAGGATTATACCTGAAAGAACCACGGTCCATTTTGTCCCACACCATAGAGTGATCAAGGTTGGTATTCACCTTATCCCAATGTAATGGCTTAAGTTTCACCTCTGGAGAAGTTTCTCCTTGCTTACTTGTGGTACCTGTTGTTCTTTCAATAGGATTCGGTGGCGGTTTTGATGAAGACTTCAAACCATTTGCCTTTGGCGGAGGAGGTGGTGGTGCTGGACTCTTTCTAGGAGGGATTGGAGGAGGAGGTGGAGGAGGAGGAGCTGCTACAGCAGAGTTCATGTTTTTTGGAATTGGAGGAGGAGGAGGAGGTGCTGGTGCTGGTATTGGAGCTTCATTATTTTTATCAGGTACTTTTGGAGGGGCCAATGGTGTTGCAGAATTTGTAATGTTTGGAATTGATGAGAAAAAAGTGGAGATTGGTTTTGGTGATGAAGGGGTAAAGGAAGGAGAAGATGGTTGTGTAGGAGAGCCTCCAAGTGATGAAGGAACAGTGGGAGGAGGAGCAGGAGGTGGAATTCTCATGATTGTGTAGGACTCTTCTGGAAGAAATATGTTCATGTGAGAAGTTGAAGATTTGTCTCTAAGAAGAGGAGTTTCTTGAATGGATTCATTTCTCTTCCCTGGATTTCCCTCATGATCATCATCTTCTTTACCTTTGTGACCATCCAACACCTCCCTTTGGAAATCCTTTTGTGGTATCTTCTTACCTTCAAGTTTTCTCCAATAAACCACATCCAAACCATCCTCATCAACGATCAGTCCCTTCACGTTTCCTTCCATTCTCTGAAACACCTCCACCTGAGGTGCAACATGATGCCTTTCTACAGCAGAAGCAGTGTTCTTTGTTGCCTCCTTTCTCTTCCTTGTTCTGAAGCACCTTCTAACCAAGAAGAAAACCAAACCAGAAACAACAAGAGTGCTTGCTGCAGTGGCAGCCACTGCTGTTCCCACCTTACTGTTTGATGAAGAGGCTTTTGTTGCAGATGATGGTGGTGATGCCTGTGGCTGAGAAGGTTGGATTGGGAGGGGTGGTTCTGAAGTTTGGATTGGATAAAATGTTTCAATATTCTGAGGATTATTGTTCTCACAATAGCAGGTTGGTATCACAAAGCCTTGCAAAACAACAAGGCTCACAACAAGAACAAACATCATGTTCAAATGTTCAAAGACACGGATTCTGAGGAACAAAGATTACAAATACAAAAGCTATTGTACTGTTTCTACAAGATGGCCATTGCAAGTTTTGTCCTTCATTGTCTTGCGCTATTGGTTTTGCTAGCTGAAAATTTCAACACAAGTAAAGACGTTAAATATAATATCAACCTTCCATGTGCATTCCAATTTCACATTGCAATGACCAACATGACCCTACCCTTGAAACGACCAAACATTGCAGTTTAGGATGGTTTAGTCATTTAGCAACTCCATTAAAGATTTGGTCGTGCTTTCAAATGGAAACTGATTTACAAAGTCAAAACATTGTTATTGAGGTACAGGTTTGAAGTGGCACAATGATGATTCAAAGGGTTTTTCAAATGACATAAATGTCGTGTAGTACAGCAATCTTACAAGGTCTGACTTGGGCTTTTTTGTAGAAACGTGATTTTGAAATTGTAGCAGCCTTCGATAAAGTATTGATTTAAAAGCTTAAAAATAAGAAGAAATACCAATTCCACTGTAAAGGGTTTAGCTGCAGGATTAGTTGACTTAAGAGGCTTACCAAATTTGGTTGACTTAATGGTCTTGCTAAGGCCAACCCCGCGTTGAATATTCAGTATTCAAGAGAGTGGCCTAACATTAAGGTGCAGTGGTTCAACAATGTAAATAGGGTCATATATATTCTTTTAATCTCTAAAATGATTTTAAGAATAAAATCATGATAAGAGTATGAGATCCTACCGTAAACAATGCCTTAGATATTGTAATTCACCCAAATAGAATTAAATTGGTAAATGTAATATAATAATTAATATATTACAAATAAATTTGGCTTCCTAAAAACATTAAATACCATTTTTCTTAAATATAATATGTAACCAGATTATCATTTATAAAATTAATTGATTGAATTTTATATTTTTTTTGGTATCTGTAAATTTATTAAAAATGTCTTAATTAATATGTTTGAAATATTTATTTTGAAGATATATTTCAGCGCCTAAGTTTGTCAGAAATAATAAAATTAATAAAGGACTAAGATATGGTTACACAAGAGTGAAAAAAGTAGTGAAATTAAACTTTTAATTTTTTTTAAGAATAAAAATTTAATCAAATCTAACAGATTAATTGTTTTCATATCCTCTTAATTATAATGTATATCAAATTTCACATAATTTCTTTCTTTTTATATAGATACGTTATCTAGTTATAAATATTTAAGTATTTTCAAATATCATATTATACTTAAAATCAAGTGATGTACTTATAAATAATTTTGAAATTCTATGAAACTTTATATACATGATCTAATTAATAAGAATATGAAACTCAAACGATGGATTACTTAAATTTGCATTCGACAAAAAAATTGAAGAGATAATTTAACTAACTTTTACATACAGTGTATACAAATTTGATACTAAAGTATGGAACATATTATTTAACTTACAATTTTTAGAGGAGATAATTGTCTTTTCACTTATCAAATTATTATTTCTTATTAGGTTTAAAATTTACTTCTAACTAGAAAAAGAATTATAAAGAAAACCATACATTGTTTAAAATATTTACACTATCATCAAACTAGAAATATTTTTTTAATATGATTTTTGAGGCAGTTACGTTAAAATCCAATAAACTTATCATTACATGGTAGTTTGTAATTGAATTACAAGGGTGACTTAGAGTGTATACACACTTATAATAGTTTTAGAGTTCCATACTTAACCCTTTAACCCCCTTAACCCCAAAGTTCCTCTTTGAAAGTCTAAGTGTTACATTTTTTTTAGAATCAGATATCATAACAATTTGTATTATTTAGACTATGATAGGAGAAACAACAACCCAACAATCAAAAAAATCAATATGCACCATAAATAATTTCTCCAAATTTACTAGAATATGTGTGGAACAATAATAATATAAAATGACAACAATAATCATAAAATATAACACTAAAATTTAGATCAATCAAATTCTACTAACATCAAATATAGGTATCAAATATAGGTATAAGAAAGTTAAATCAAAAGTACAAATAAGAATCTCTAACAAGCCGATGCATCGAACAATGATGCTCTCAAATAAGAACAAAAGAAAGAGAAATATAGGGAAATAGTGTAAGATTGATTCCTCTAACCACACATGTCTAATTGACCATCACAATTATCAAAATAAAGAATCATATGTCACGAACCTGTTGTGTCATTTTACTTGAGAGTTTGGTGAATATGTCAACACATTTTTTTCTCTCTTCTCTCTTTCAAAGGTTGTAATTTTTATACACTTTCTTTACATAAAAAAAACCCTTATGCATTCAGGTTAAGTGAAAAAAAAACCCTAACTTAGTTAGACTTTTTAAACTTTTTTTTATTTAAATAATTGAATATTTAATTTTAAGTTGAAATTAATTTTTTTTATTTGATTCAAATCTTATCTTAATAACCACACACTTAAACAAGCAATTCCATAATAAAATGATAATTTATCATTTCAATGCTACGGATGAGAATAAGGAATTTAATAATACATCATAATAACTTTTAATTTTAAGGATTCACAATTTTTAAATATATATTATGCAAATTCATGAATGTGATTTGCATTGCTTTAGAACTTTACAAAATTTCCAAAAATATGAATAATAATATCTCTAACATCTTGTTAGGTATTACTAAGCAAAGTTGTTTGAAACTTCTTCAAAGAATCACATTATTTTTTTCTAAATGATTTATTTAAACTAATAAGATTTTTGGATCTTAGAATATTTCTCAAAATTCTACACGATGCTTCAAAACAATACTTATTTGACATTGATGTGTCATTCCAAATTATTAACTTTTGGGTTTGCAAAAATTGAGTTATGTTACTTCCATGAATTGTATTATAACTTAAACATTCATTTATCGACAATAAAATTAAAAATAAATAAGATGTCATTTGTCCTCCCATAAAAAGAAGAGAAACAATTCTACTTGAAATAATAATCGAAACTATATATAATATGACCTTCTAGTTTAAGAGTTACTGATAAAATATTTCATTTAAATGCCTTTCATATTCCTCCATACTCACACAAGAAAAATAAACAATTATAATCACTCAAAATTTTGTCATAATCTCTTTCTATGCATTCAATTGCTTACATGTTATTTTTGACATAAAATAATCTTGTATGTAGGTCATTCAATTTTGTGACTAAACTCATCAGCCATAAATCTATTTTGTTATTAAGTTTCATTACTCATGAGAGAATATGATAAGCTTGAATTTTTTTGTTCAAAAACTAGACTTTTACGATAACATTGAAGCATATTTTTAATTTCTATTGCAAAAATTTCTAATATCATGCAAAATAATGAAATAGATTATTTTTTCTTACCATAATGACAAAAAAATAATTAAGAAGCATAATGATAACAAATAAAATATATTTTACATTTTAATAATCTTTTTTCTTTTATGTTGAATGTTATTAGCTAATATAATTTTCAATTTTTCCCCACCCAAACCGCTTCAAATCTCATGATTGAATTTCAGATCAATAATGTAACACATAATTTGCATAATTTAAATTCAAATCTTAATTCACTATCTTCTACAATTTTATCGGTAAATTCTTTGTCATCAATTAACAAACTTAATATATAATATATAATTTTTTTTAGTTATTGTAAGTTATTATGTTCACTATTATAATATGTGCATCCTTTTAAACAAATAAAATGAATTCTTAAGCTCCATAGGAAAGAATATCTACAAAAACTTAACTTTTGTGACTTCGCCGTATGACTTTGTGGTAAAATCACTATTTGAAAATTTATAATGTTTAATGTCCCTTACTTTAGGATATAACATTTAGTTCCTTAACTCTATTATAAAAAAATATTATATTATTAATATATTTTATTAATAATTTCTTTTTAATAAAATAATTTTTATTAATGAATTTTATTAAAAAAATAATAATCACGATATTTATTAATAAACTTTTTATCGTCGATAATAACAAACAAATTTTCTTACCTATTGGTTAAATTTATTGATAAGAATTAGTCATCTAATTTCTTTTACCGAAATATTTTTGTGATTATTGACAGATTTTATTTGTTAATAAATTTGTTTCTTTTTTGTTATTCCATGACATCGATATTGTGTTACTCTCTCTATTTTTTAATACATGATAGTATTTTTATTTCCTCTTAAATGACTCTTTAATTATTTAGAATATGAAATATTAAGTTTTAGAACTAAGGGTAAAGAAAATAAATATATATCCATTTCAATAATATTGAATTGTTTAATTTTTTAACATAAACATTGATATTTCTTCTGAAGTTTAGCATTTAAGTGTTTCAAATATTAATAAAATTTAAAAAATAATTTTAGTCCTAACGTGTTACTTTTATTAATTATTAATTTAATGAGAAAATATTGTTTTTATAAGTGACTATCTTTTAAAGTTACTGTACTTAATTGCAAAATAGACAGAGATAAAAATAAATGTTAATTAAGCCAAAAAATCCATACACAATTATAAAATTATCAATAAAGAAGAGATCATAAAGATACTGAGACATACACATTATTGTCTTCGAAAAAAACAAGTCTCAGTTGCACAAACACAAAATAATATCCGTTAATTCTCTAAAGTACAACAATATATCATATTGATTCGGTGTGGAACCAATTTATGAATCTTATAAAACATTTTTAAAAGATAAATATAATATAAAAATAAATATTTAACTAAAATTTTTGTGTTTATTATAATTTTTTTATGTGGATATGTGATATTTATAAGCAAAAAAGAATAAAAAGTAATACATCTGATTAAATATGATAAGTACAGTAATCGTTAAAATATTTAACAACAAACATGAAAATAGAAACTTTAACAAGAATATTTTTTAAGAATAATTTATTTATATTGTTCTTATTATATTATAGTATTAAAAAATAAAAAATTTGATAGTTGAAAATAATATATTATAATCATATTCAATATCTTTTATTATGAATTACAGTGTATTACTATTAAAAAACTCTGGTAATAAAATATTATTTTACAATCATGTTAATTTTTTTTTACTTTATTTTATTCAATAACAATTTAATTTTTTATTATAACATATGTATGTTAACTAACCGAATATTACTTCTACTATACTGTTTAAATTTTTGAAACAGTAACAGGTATATTTGTTTATTCAGATGGTGACCTTTAAACAACCAAAAGAGAAATTAGAAGAAATTAATATACTTTTTCCTAAACCGATCTTTTGGGTTTTCTTTGATTGGTTAATTTACAACAAATCATTCATTTGCACATTTTTCTACGGATTCGTAGTGTGAAAGATTCATAGCATTTCAAATAGCGTATTAGGGTATTTTTCTTCAAAGTGTATTTTTTTCAAAGGTAATTGTATTTTAGAAGATGACACAATTTCAATTAAGAATTTCTATACATAAGTATGAATGAGCTTAATTAGATTTGCTTGAAAAATAAAAAAAATAAAAAAGTTCCCTCAGTTTGCATGTCCATAGATTTCAGTTTTTCAACCCCATTTTTTTTTTTTTTATGTTTGTTAAATCTGGGGGAAAGTGTATTGCAAAAATGTAATGAATAAATAATTAACTTTGGGAGTTAACCTAAAAGTTTGGCAAAACAATGAAAAGTTTAATTAAGCCTAACTAAATATCCTATAATCAGATAATGGGTTTGGTACTTTAACACCGAAAGTAGTTATTGTTCAATTGTGTTATGTTTTAGATCATGATTTCAAATGAATTAGAAATTCAATTCTATAACCATAATCGAAGCTAAAAAGGAAGAAAGACCAGTGAAGTAGTACTTCATGGATTTTGAATTATGAAAATCTTGACCACTTTTCTAATTAAATTTTCACCTAAGTTCAGCTTGTATTTCTATTTACTACAGAGTTTATTGTATAGAAAACAATTCAACTAGGAATATGATGTTAGCATTAATACTTCCTGCATTCATAATTTATTAATGTCTTTTACTCTCTTTTTTTTTTCTTTATTTTAAAATCATTGTCATTTCTATTTAATGTCCAACAATCTTTTTTGAGTCCTATCGTAATTTGATTTATAGAGATTCTAATTTAAATTCTTTAATTCATTAAATGATATTAAAATATTAAAACAGATATGCTTTAATTAAATTATAATAAAACAATGCATTAGTAAATAAAACAATGATTTGTGTACATTAATTTAAAAAAGAAACAATGGTTTTGAAATGGTAAGATTAATTGAGCACTACCTCATTTAAATTGAAAATCACGATAAAATGAAATCCCAATAATTGGTTGTACAATAGTTCAAAGTTGATTTTGGGTGATGACTTAGCTTATTTCAGTCACAAATTAAACTTCAAAAATTTCTTCATGAACTATGAAATTCCCACCAAATTAACACACTCACCAAAAATATAATTAATGGATATATCCCCACAATAGAGAAAGCTAGATTGACTTTAGGTTAAGGGATTCTGATTCAACTTTCTTTGAAAAAATAATGTTTAATTCAATTTCAAACATATTTAATTGGGTTCTCACCAGTCGAAACTAAACCATGAGTACATAATAATGGTTTGCTTTTGTTATCTATTTATTGGGTATACTTAGTTTTGTATTGTGTTGCATCTTATGTTGGTATTAAGCTACTATATAAATTATACTTAAATTAAATTGCATTTAATAAAAGTTTAGCATCATGATAAGATAAAAAGTTAGATCTTATATATTATCATCCATGATAGTCTTGCTAATTAAGAAGAAAACTGCTGCTGTCTTATTATCATTGTAGAATGTTGGGAATTGAAAACTTTGTTTTTTTTTTTTTACATATACTCACAAACAGGAGTATAAAATTTAAATAAAAGATACAATAAACTTGGCGTCATTCGTCTCTTAAAATCTATATTTATAGATACTCAACAATTTTTTTTTGTCTTTGGTCATCTAATTTTTTTATTTAATTAAGTTTCATTTTTTGTTAAACCAATTTAATTTAGTCATTAACATTTGGTTTTTATAAACAACGTTAACATCTTATTTGATCATATCACGTGTATTACAAGGATTTCATGAAGTTACTAACAATTATGTTCTCAAAGTTTTAACCTGATAATGGGCCAAAGCTTCAATGTAAAATATATTGGTTATTTTGTTGGACTATTCGTTTGAGTTACTTTCGTGATTGTCAGAAATCTGTTTGGTGTGTAAAGAGTGTAGGTCTTTATAACATTGTTGTGTTTTTTTATTATTATTTATATGTAATTGTCTTGATCTACTTTTGTAAATTGAGACATCATTCTCCACATTCTTTTTCTATTTCCTATTATCCCCTTTTCGATTCATATTTGTTATCGATGTTAAAATAACTCAACGTAAATATTTAAATTCATTTTATTTTTAAATTTAAAATTTTTAAAACACATATTTTAAACTTATAACTTTTTTTAAATATTAAAAATATAAATATAAAGTTGTTGTTATAATTTTTAAATTTTAATATTTGAAATAATTAAGAAAACTAATAGCTTTGTTAGTTTTCTTCCATGATTTAGGGTTGAGATCATTCTTTCTTAGATGAGTTGTTTATTTTAATTTTTGTTATTCTTTACCTAATATCACGTGAATTAAACACTTTACATATTACTCTAATATTATTTTTTTAAATGATTGTTTAACTTATTTTTGTAAGTTCTACTATTCAATTCATATTAGTATTTAAAATATTTTCTCCATTAAACATTTTACGTAAATAGTGTCACGTTATTTGTTGTAATAATAAATTTTAGTAGACAATGCTATTTAATTTTAAATAACTCTTATAACCACTACATTACATTTTGCATAGGGTCAGTAGGAGAAGACAAAAAACTTTAATAGTAATTATTTCTACAATGTTGAGTACTTCTCCTTCATTGTAGTCTTGTATTATAGGTCTTCTAAAGGTTTTTTTTTTATCTTTTTGGAGTTCTTAGATACTATTTGCATAAGATACTCCCACACACAAGTTGGTTTCATTCTGAGTCAGATTGTAATAAATGTTTGTCAAAAAAGATCTCAAACTACTTTGTCTAGAACTTCTATTATGCATAGTGATATATCATCTTTTTGTAGATCTAATCGAGCCTCATTACTCAATTATCATCACTACACATGTTAACTGAGATTATCAATTTGATTAAGTGCTCTTTAGCTCAAGTGATGGAGTCTGTAGATTAGTCAATGGTGATTAATCATGATAATATTTGTGTTGTGAATGAATCTTCTCTTGCTAAGAATATTGATGGTAGTGTGTTTATGAAATATGATTCCTTGGCTGGTACGCATTCTTTGGAGAATGTCACTCTCATTGTCAATAGTTTGCCAGATTTACAATAATTAGATTCAAATCATAGTAGCTCAACGATAGTTCTTACTCCTTTGACGTCTAAATAGACTTGTTTTGGGAAGGAATTAAAAATAATTTTTAAATGGGCTAATATACTTGATAAGAGAAAATTCTATTACTGAAAAGGATGATGAGTCCGTTTAAACTACAAGAAAGCTTGGTAGGGGTAGGTAGGCCAAAGAAAATTAATACTAAATCCTCCAAAACAAAAACTTCTGAATGTTAAAGTACTTTTTGGAATGTGAGAAAATTGACTAGTTATAATTTTTTAATATGTTGAGGAATTTGCTTTTTTTTTTATATATGGAGTTCAAAATATGGTATGATTTTTATGATGAAAATCATGAATTTTATTCTGGATTTAGTGTAGTCTAACATAATCAACTTAGGTCAGCTAACTAACCATGAATATAGTTATTGATTGAAATTATCTATGTAAATAAACTTAACTACTATTTGAAACTATAGATATAGTTTTAAGAACTTTAAGCATCGGACAATGGGTATTATTGAATTGAAAAAAGTAAAAAACTTGTCTGAGAAAGTGATTAAACAATTAAAAACTTTGGTGATGAAGAAATATGAAAGCTATTGCTGTGTTTTGTGTGTCTGATATAACAGCACCAGAAACATCCATTAACGATGCAGAATAATGAGTGCATGTGATGGAGTTTCTTTATTAGGCAAGTGGGTGACGAGGATTCTCCATTAAGCATATAAATTTAGCCCAATTAGGTAACAAAAAATGGTTTTAGATATGAGTTTGTGTGTGTCATCTACGATGAAGTTTGTCTACAATGGTAACAACAAATATGATAAGGCCCAGATATCAGATATGGCATAGTGACAGAATCAAACAAGAGAAAGCTGATTTTACGTATCACAATTTTGCCAAACATGAGGGACATCATTAAAACCAAACTTTGCACAATCATCACTTAAAGGCCACTTCGATTATGGGGCCAAACGACACATACAAAATTGGTGCCCAGTAGAAACTTTGTCTCCATCTTTCTTCTATTATGCCCTGCAATTTGGGTTTTATGGGCCCCCAATTAAACCATCCCTTACCCTTAATCACACAGGCCCAACTTCTTCTATCATTTCTAATTTTTGCATTATTCAAACATATATCTACTTAGATGGAGTTCAACATCATCACTATTAATAACAAAATTCTTTTTTTTTTTATGTTTTTAATTTGATTCCATTTTTCATATATTCAAATGTGGAACCTTTCGCAAACCAGAACAGTCCCACCATACACCAATTAATTCACACATTATTGGTTGTCTTTATCCTATAATTGATTTGATGTACACTAAAAATCATTTTGAAAACATAGCCCCTTCTAAAATGAAAAAACATGTATAGACCTGTTGATTTTATTTTATACAGAAATTGGTTTTTTTTCTTCTTCTCGTATTTCCTCTGCTATAAATGTTTAGGTTTAAATCTCTTTCAAAAGATGTCTCAATTGTGTTTGCCGGATAAAATATATTTTTGATGTAAATATTTTGAAAATTGTTTTTTTACACCATATGCTTGACAACTCACTTTTAGAAATACTTTTATCATTAAAAAAGAGTTAACTTTTATATAAAAAAATTTTGAAATATGAAATTAGGTTAAGTATGTTTTTAATTTTTAAATTTTGACGAAAAAAATGAAATTTATAAACTTTAATACATTTTGGTTCTCACACTTTATAAATGTATAGATAGGGATGACAAAAATATCTGCGCCCGCAGATATCTCTGGATAAAATCCGCGATGGATAATTAGTATCCACGTGTATTTATTACCCGCAGGTAGCGGGCTAACAGGTATTTTAATACCCGCTTATAAATGGGTCGGATTTGGGTATCGTATTATCCGTACTCGCAGGTACATGTTACCTGTAAAATATTAAAATTAAAATTTAATTTAGATTTTATTAAGTTAAATTTAATTAAAATTAAAATTAAAATTATATTTTATTAGATTAAATTTAATTAAAATTAAAATTTAATTTAATTTAATTTATTTTATTTTATTTTTATAATTTTATATTAAAAATTTTATAAAATATATATATATATATATATATTTTAAATATTTGCAGGTATGCGGGTATCCACGGTACCCGCGAGTTTTTAAAAAATCCGCAGATATTTTTTAAGTGGGTACCCAACGAGTAAATGGACAGGTAACAGACAAATTTTTTTTTTGCAAGTCGGGTTGCAGGTATGCACTATCAGTACCTGACCTGTTGTCATCCCTATGTATAAATATAGTCATTTTTAACCTAATTATGCTATAAAAAATTTTAACGTGTTAAATGTACTTCGTGCTAATATTTGAATTATTTATTCAATTTGATATATTTTTGCTTTAATATCTACCAAAAAAACGTATCAACAAAATTTAAGATAATTAAATTAAAAAAATTGTTAAAATTTTGAAAACAAAATATATCAATTTCAATTTTGACGTCAAACTCTAGGTACAACAATATAAACATAGTTAACTAATGAATATAAAGTGAGTAAAAATTTGTAGGGTATCAAAATAATGGCAGCCATTCATATAATTTTTTAAACTTGAAGGTGTCATGGAGAGAAGAAACTCTTTGAAATTGGTGTGGAGTATCTTCAAAATCTTTACAACCAGATGAAATATGAGTTGAAAGATGAGATTAGGGAAACATTGTTTCAGTGGAAGTAGAGAGCTTGACTCATAATTTGTAATAATCAGTTTTGGCAATGGCATTGTTCAGTCAACCCTTGATATTTCCATCCTCTGAAACAAGTGCTTTGGAAAGTGTGAGTCTCCTGTTTGCAGGTTAGAGAACTCTAACCTAATTAACAAGGCTATATCAGTAGCTGAAGGTTGCTTCTAACATGATTTTACAGTAAAAAAGAGAAGATGGTGAAAGCAGTGAAAGCAGCAATTGTGTTTATGGTTGGCACATTAGGTCAGTAACTTTGATCTCATAGCTGATTTTGAAGGCTACAGAATGTGGGAAAAGAGTGGAAAAAAGATTGGAAAAAGATGAAAAAAAAGGCACATGTGGATGAGTATGGTCCAGTATCAACAACCAAATATTCTGGTTCCTCTTCCACATGACAGAGGCAATGCTTTCTGATATTGCAGGTTTATTGCAGCCAAACCTCCTCCATCAGAGACAACCAGACAAGTACAGCAGTTCCAAGACCCCACCACACCTTCCCACCCTCTTCCTTAAGGGAACACTTCCAACATCTCCATTTCACATTTCTTTATTCTTTACACCAGACAAGATCTTGCAAACTATTATTCCATCTGTTTCACATCATTTCCAATCTTCACTCACACCACCCATTCTTTTTTTTTTTCTTTTTTTCATTGCACCTTCTGCTAAAACATTGCAATAGTATTTTATTTCAATAACATCGTGGTTATGCTTCTTCCATAACGTTAACCCACCTTCGTACAACAAACAAACAAAACAAATTAGTAAAAGATAAGAGAGGGCCAATGCAACAAAAACCGTTACAGACACCAACAACGGGTAATTGCAATTTTTCGACCCCGGAGAGAGGAAACCAAAACCAATACATCTTAAGACCAAAAAAATAAACACTGCTGTGGATGCCGCCATCACGGAGAGTCAATCGCTGCTGCTGCTGCTGCTGCTGCTCATTTTAAGCCGTCTGATTGGTGAAGATGTGGGAGACGATGACGGTGAAGAAACGGACGGTGATGATGAAAGTGTAGAAACGGACGGTGGCGATGATGATGATGACATGTCAGAGGTCTCTTCCTCTTCTTCTTCCACCAGCTTTCGTTTGTTGTTAATCTCAATCTCAACACCAACATCATCGACCACACCGCTTCCTCTGTCGTGGCTTCCAACCTTAACCTCTCTCGTTGTTGTCATGTATCCCTTCAACCGTTTCACGTCGGATAATTTCACCGGTTTCACTATGAAATCCTCTGCACCTTCCTCCAAGCATCTACATGGTTTCAAATTTTCCAATTCCTTTCAGATTTCTAAAACTTAACTAGAATTAGAAAAATGTAGCATGAAGGAAACAAATCATTAATCATAATACCTGTCTATGCGAGGCAAAACGTTTTCGGAAGACATAATCACTACCGGAATTTCCCTGAACATGGACGATTCCTGCATCGAGTAAAAAGTTTTCAGTTAGAATTATCAATCACAAGGAGAAATCAAGGGTTTATGATTAGAATTTGAATTATTAACTAATGAACCTTTATTTTCTTGAGCAATTCATAACCTGTCATCTCGGGCATGCAGTAGTCTGTGATAATTAGATCCACCTTCAAACTCGGCTGAGGAAAATAAAAAACAAAAACATAGAGCAGAAAATAAGCTATGGAAAATAAACGAAAGTGAAAAGAAAATTATAATGATACTGATACATACGACAAAACCCTCAGATTCAGAGGTCCTTCTCTGCTCGTCCAACCCCAGAAATTGCAGTGCTCTGATTCCACTGTCCACAGCTGTAACTGCAATTTTTCCATCCAAATAAAACCCAAAAAAAGAAAAAATCTTTAACAGAACACAGATAAAAGAGTAAGAAAAAAGAACAATATAAAACACCGAACAGTGTGTTTTGCTTTGATATGTTAAAGAACAGTTAATTACCTTTACAAGCTGAGATTTTGAGCAAGCGTTCAATGACCTTTCGATCAACGAGGCTGTCGTCGACGGCCAAAACATGAACCTCGTGAGAATCCTCCGGCGAGACATGATCGAAGGAAACGACGGCGTCTGTGTCCATCGAAAAGTGCAGAGGGAATTGTAAGCAGAGAGAAAGAAAGAAAGAAAGAAAGAAATAAAAGAACAGAAAGAGGATTCCTTAACATGGGTGAACAAATCTTAAATACAGTGTTATATTAATGAATGTGGCTATGTGACATGTTATGTTGTTGTTCCATAATATCCATCTGTCACCGCTTTTTTTTTTTAAATAATTATTACTACTATTGTAATAATAATAATAATGGTATAATAACAATAAAGTCTCTTTTGGAAAAATCAAATCTTAAAATCTTCTCTCTTTATTTATGTTTTTTGGAAGATGGCGCTGAGATTCTGAAATCCACTTTGGTTTGTGATCTCAAACGGAATTTCTTTTTCCTTTTTTCTTTTTTTTCTCTTTTCTGATCCCAAGCTAAGTAAGGTATTAATGACACGTCCTCAAACAAAATCTCGCGTGATTTTGGTCAATCTTGGGAGTTTGTGAACGACGTCGCACAGTGATTGGTGGGTGTGACAGCGTTGACCGAAGTCAAGGCTGAACCAAACAGCGCCGTCAAATTCCCAACGTCATTTTTTCACCGTTCCTCGTTTGGTAAGTGGTCGTGAAAGAAGAGAAGTCCTTAATTAATGCTAAGAAGATTTTTCTGATTTTGTGTGAGTTTATGTTTCTTTTTTGTGGGGTTGCAATAAATTGTAAGAGTATTTATGGGTGTAGAGTATCTATGCTAATCTTCATGGAAGCGATATCATGCACGTGCAACCTCGTGTGAGTTGGTTTATTTTATTTTTATTTTGATTTGTGTGTCCGTGTTTTGTGGTAAAAAAAAGGTTGCTGTACAAAATGAAGAAGATATGTTTGTTGATGTTGGAAAATAACTTGATTAAGGAAGTGAAATTTCATTGGGATTTGAATTGATTTTGTTCTTTCTCTTTGAACATTAATTTTAAGCTATATTCATGGAGGTGATATTTTCGAGAGATTTCTTTCTTTATGGAGAATAATTGACGAGATTGGTCAAAGACTGAAAACAATGCCAGCTCAAAATTAAAATCAACACTTATTATTTTATGCATGTCAATAATTCATTTCATTTTATTTATTAATAATGTAAGTACTTTGAGTATCTCTAATTCATAATCATAACATGCAAAGATCGATTACTTGTACGGCTGAAGGACATGGAATGATTTTAATTTTCATAAAGTTGAGAAAATACCAAAGTTTGAGATAACGCAAATTCCAACCTTTCTAAAATACTAATTTAAATAATCCCAAGTTGCATTTAGTGCATGGAAATAAATCATTTTAGGTTTATGTTTAGCCAAATAGTTAATTGTCTCTCTTTTTTTAATAAAAGGAAGGGTTACCATACCAATATAGTTGGTATTTAGTGAGTTAAATCACTCACTTTAAGTATTATTATCATTAAAATTTCTAAAAGTATATAATAAACTTTCTAAAAATATAAAGGATATATAAAAATATGTAAAGTAAGTTTATTAAGAATACATATTAGTGAATAAATAAATTGATCTAATGTTAATCGTTAAAATCGAATAATCGGTATATAGACATACTTCTTTCGTTAAATGTATGTTTAGCCTAGTAATTAATTATTATTTTTAACCAAACATACCAATATAACTGCTATTCAATGAATTAAATCACTTATTTTAATTATCATTAAGTTATCTAATTTTATATGTAAATCCGTTCACGGTGATTTAAACTTTTATAACCACTTTAACTTAAAGAAACTGCAACTATTGATTAAATACTTGTTTAAAGGAGACCCTATTTTATAAACTCTTTTAGCATCTTTCAATTAAAGGATTTAATTATAATAAAACACTTATTTGAGGGAAGCTTTATCACTTTTATTAAAATAAACATTTTAACCTCACAAAATACTAAAAATGTAATTGTTACTTTAGTTTCATCAATTGATTTACATTGCTAATAGAAGAAATAGAGTTATGTTATGCTTACATTTTATTCTTCTTCGATCTTCATATAAAAGAAAATAATGCCCACTTAAACACTCAATTTTCACAACTCTTAAAATAAAATAATATCAATTATAAATTCCATAATTACAGTTTTACCTTTAAAATCATCTCATTCAATTTTTTGTCCAAAAAAATACATTAATTTCACTCAGTTTGCATGTTTTCTCTCTCAATAATTATTTGAAAACACTTCTAACAATTATCATTTTAATCCCCACCTATAAAATTAATTTATTTCAAATGAAACAAAACCAAATAATCAACAACAACATTAATTTCACTTAATTTGCATGTTGTCTCTCAATATTCAAAAACTTGGTACACTTCTAACAATTATCATTTTAATCTCCATCATTAAAATCAATTTCTTTTAAATGAAGTAAAATCAATAATCAAGAAGAATAATGATTTTTTTAAGTTGTCTAATAAATTACAAATACTGTAATAATTTAAAATGAAATCAAGTATAGAGATAAAACCTAACATAAGAATTATGCATATATTTATTCATCAGAGTGAAGATGGATTTGAATAATACTTACATATGCAAATTTATTTACATTATTATAAAAAAGTTAACTAGAAACTCAATCTCTATTTATAAATCACCAAAACAGAATTAGTGGGTTAAGATTTCCCACCAAAATAAAGGTATGGTTTCGTGAAGGGCAGATAGGATTGAATAAAAAAACTATTAATCAATTTTTTATTCAATTAAAATTTAATTAAAAATATTACTTAATCTGATTCATTTAATAAAAAAATGGTTTATTCATTAATTTTTTTAATGGATATATATATATATATATATATATATATATATATATATATATATATATATATATATGTATATATATCTATATATATATATATAATTTATTCATAAAATTAACACTTTTGAAATTAAAAATATTAAATTTATATTTTAAAAGCTCACTTTTAAAAAGATAAATTTATGAAAGAATTAATTGTAAAAATAATTGAATTAATTTTAATATGTGTTTATTAAAATAAGAATTGGTTGGATTTTAAGAAATAATAGATGGATTATTATTCATTCATAAAATGAAATAGAAAAATTTAATGCCATTTAATTATATTGTACTTAATAACTTAGAAAAATTACTTATAAAGGAATCCAAAGAATGATGGATAAATAGATTGTTTTGATGTCTTATAATTTTATTTCAATTTACTATTAGGTATTGGTTTTAAATGTATGATTAAAACTTTTTTGTAATATTATGTGATTAATCACAAAATTGTTACATTAAACAATACTTATAACCTGTAAAACAAAACAAAAACATTAATTAATTTAAATGGCACTATACTTTATCTCTAGACAATTTATAATTTTTAACGTATCATAAATATAAAAAAAAACAATATTAACTCAATAAATTTCATTATAAAATAATATCATGTTTCAATCATATTATATATTCATTTTATCTCGTTTTGATAGATAGAATCAAGCAAAAGTCAAGACAACAAAAAAGTTTAATAGAAAATAAATATCTGTTCAAAAGCATTTTAAGCATAACAACCATAAAAAAAAGTATTTTATATACAACAAATAGCTGGTACATATGAAATTCCATATCTAGCTTTTCATATTCACGAACATGTATCAGAAAAAATAAAATACAAGAGGTATAAGCTCCCTCATAATGTTGGACAAAGGGGCAAAAATTAAATGAAATGAAAAATGCTTTCCTACATTTTACCTTAAAATTAATTCATTTATATTTTCGTCCCAAAATCCTGATTATTTTAAGAAAGGTAAATTTAAAAATTGATTCACACAAATCTTCTAATTTCAAGATTTTAAGTCTAGCCTATCTTCTTCCTTTTTATTAGAATTCTTGTACTATTTATTTTATATGCCTTTAAAATATACTAATTTTGATATTAGAAAATATATCAAACATACGTGTATTTGAAACGTATAACTAAAGAATAATACTAAAAATCCGACATATAATTCAAATTCCCTAAACATGGGGTTCAATATAAATCTTCATAATTTTTTTAGTAAGTTATCAAATTTAAATACTATAGGTGAAATTGCTAGAATCTAAGGACTCGTTAGTTTTTTGAAAAATGTTTGAGTGCATGGCTCACATGGTAAAACTCAATTTTTGCATGGCTCATGGTTTTCATAAAAAAGGATACAATTTTGTTTATATGTGTAATAAGTCAATATTTAGCCATAATAATAAATAAAAACAAAAACCATTCCATCAACCCACGCAATCAACCAACATCATAAATCACATGTGACCATATTTGTCTCACAACCTCCTGATCTCATTTTGATAATTGAAGAAAACAAAAATATAAGTATTTTTTTTATCAAATATTAAATTACTAAAATAAGCAATTCCAATTTTAGTTTTATCATCTTTGTTTTCTTTAAAAATTGAAATAATTGACTTTTGTTTTCATTATTTTAGTTAATTATGTTTGTATGTAGTGCAAAATTTGAGTACAAAAACTTGTTGTTGGAGGAATGATGGTGGTACCACGGACAAAATGATGTAGGAGAATATTTTGAAGGGTCGTCGACAATAGAACCACAAGTTGGATTGGTATTTGTTCCAATGAAGTAAAAACTTGTGGTGAAACAAAGAAAAATGTTAATTTCTTCTATTATATGCTTAAGATATAATATTTTTTTTCTCTTATTCGAATTTATGATTTTAATTTGGTGTCTTAAACTTAAAAAGGTTCACTTTAATTACTGGAAGTTTTATTAGTCAAAGTTAGTTTTTATTAAATTGTATATTAATGAGGTTAACTTTAACCGTGTTAAGCATTTATTACATTTTACAACATTTTACAGAAGTTACTAAATTACTAAATTATTTTTATTCTATTTTAAAAATAAATTTAAGATATAAGATTGTAATAAAAATAAACATGAAATGGTTTAGCATTAAACACATAATACATCAAGGAAAAAAAACACTATGTTACTATATCTTTTTATTTTATTGCTTATATTAAAATATTATGCGGTGAAAATTGAAAAAAAATATACATAACCCATTTCTTTTTTAAAACAAACTAAGTTGTCTCATAATTTTAAAAATGCAAAACATCTCTCTAGTAACATCAGTGTCATTGTTCCTTCGACTCAATCTTGTTTCTTTGTATTTTTATCCTTTCGTGAATCATGGCTAGAACTGGGATTGTGACAGAGTCCTTGTCAAAATCCACTGAACAATTTCAACATTTGTGAAAGTTGAAAATTCTTTCAGTTTGGGATTTCAACATTTGTGAAAGTTGAAAATTCTTTCAGTTTGGGACTTTGATTCTGACCATAGCCTCAACACTCTCTATGTTACTTCGTTTTGACTTCTCTAGGTTGAATTCAGGTTTTGGTGCTCGAATCATCTTGGGGCTTTCGTTGTTTCAAGCTTGGGTTACACTCAAGGCGATGGAAGTTAATTCGTTTTGGTTTTAGTAAATTTGTGTTGCATGTTGTATTTGGATCCATGAAATTACTTGAATTTTTGTGGTGTGTGATTTCTTAACCTTGGGTACCAAGATTAGGGTGAAAATCTGTTATTTTCGTTTGGGCAAGACAAAATCTCTCTCAAGTGACTATAGCCCATAATTCTACTTTACTCTTTGTTCAAGTTGTCACACATGCGACAACTTCTCGCCTAAGCGAAAAAAGGTGTCGCCCAAGCGACAGACTTGTCGTTCAGCCGAGAAAGCCACTGGAAATTCTTTTGTCTTTGATTGAGTTGTTGCTCAGACAACAACTCTATCGCTCAAGCGAGAGCCCCTGTTGCTCATACGAGAATGCTCCAGAGGCTCGTTCCAGTTTCTGTAATAGTGTCGCTTAGGCGACAAAATCTCGCCCAAACAACACCTTGGGCTCTTATATATTTATTTTTTTTCAATGTGATTGAATGTGATATTATGACCAATATGATGAATTAAGCTTATACGAGAACATGATGGATGAACTATGTATGATTGATGTTGATATACTAAGACTTGACTTGATATGTTTTTGTATAATATGTGATTGATTATGAGATAACATGTGGAAGATAAGGAAATTTCATGGAGAAAAATCTCTGGTTGTAATATAGTGTAGGTATTGTTCTATGGATTCAAGTAAGGTTACATTTTAACACTCTAATGATAATCTAGACTCATATAGAGTAGAATGGTTCTTGTGGTGAAAGTAGCATGAGGTCTTAGTCTAAGGTAAGATAATGACCTTAGATAATTATGGATTAATCTTGTGTGTGGTAGGGTGAAACTCATTGGTAATGGCTCTATAGAGTAATAGAGACTACCATAAGTGCAAGTTTTTAGTGAATCTAATTTCAATATATGTATCTGGATAATTGAGTTAGAGTGTCGATTATGCTTAGGTAATACATGTTGCTTGTGTTAATTGACATCATGAAGACATATGAAGACATATGTATATTTGAATGTTTGTAATAGTTAATCTTGTATACTTTTACATTTATTCATTCATATTAAATTATATTATGTAATGTTTTGTTTAATTGTATTTTTCAATTAAAATGGACGTCAAATTATTATTAAGTAAGTTATAAAATATTTTAATATAGGAAGTCAAAACTAAATTTTCACAATATTGATTTTATTCATAAATTAATATCTGGTAGTGAGATGAGTTACAGAGAGACAGTGAGGACCCAATTTTGGTAATAGGAGAATGTCTCCAAACACACTCCCTCTGCCTCTTTCGTAAGGATCAGCTCTCCCTATTTCATACCCAATCACCCATACTATACCTTTTTCTCTTTTCTTTTTTTTTATCCACTTGCTTTTTACTCAAGCTTAATTTACATTTTAGTTTTTGTTTTACTAATTCTTTTTAAAATATGATATGAAGTTATGGTAAATAATATTGAAGTTAAAATTTGGTTTCTTATTAACTTCTAAGACAAAGGTCACAATGTGAATTCATCAATCTTGTTGAAATGGATTGCTGCTATAAGATTCACGGATTAATAAATTTAGTCATTTTTTTTTATGATTTGTAATTTAAAGGTTTAGTGTTTATAACTTGATAATCACAAGAAAATTTTAAATTAATGGTTGACTATTTATTAAAGAATTAAAGAAAAAAAATATATTAAACTCTAAGACACGAAATATTTATATTTTTACTTTTAAATATATGATATCATTAGAAATTCAAAGGTGAATCTAAATACCATATTAGGTAGGAATAAGAGAGTAAACAATATATAAGGATTAAAACTATTGAATCTATTGTTTTAAGATTTTAGGTTGCAAGTGATGTTTGATAAAATTTAAAAGAAATTAGATCAAGTGAAATGTTACTAAGTAATCTAATTGTTTTGGGTGTAGGAATCAAGCATCTATCTGAAACACTTGATTTGTCTTTGATCAACTTTCCTTCTTCTCCTTACAACTTCTTATGTTCGATCTTCTTTCTTTTTCTCTCGTTCGGTTGTCCAGACGATTGGGGTACCTGTCAATTAGGTTCCGATGTTTAAGTCAGTTCAAGTTCGTTCGGGTGAAAACAATTAATGTTGTAATAAATGCGAGGTAAAAGTCTTTATCAACTTACCTTAGGCTCCTATTTATAGTTTTTGATATGAGCCTATGATTAGAGTTTTCTTAATTACGACTCAATTACTTTTTTAAACTTGATTACTGACTTGTTTTACTTTAACTTTAGATATTATATGGATGTTTTCTTTTTGGCCGCCCGACTGACGTCGTTGAGCGTCCACACTTCGACCGACCGTGTACTTATTGACACTCACATTAAGAAGGGTGTCAATGTGATTTTCAATTGCTCATCACCAGATCGACCGGCCATTGCAGACGGCCTTTGGCCGCTTGTCCTCGGGGCTGCTCGGTTGTGGGCTCCCTAAAATCACTTCGGAAAAATTGTCACATCAACAAAGTTCACAACTTTAGACCCCAACCGTTGGATAGTCTGTCTGTAGCGGGTGACATTCGGCCACTTATCCTTGGGCTGCCCAGCTGGGAGTGTTGATAAAGAGATGCTATTAAAATAAGAACCGAACAAATATAACACTAAATTCAATGAGTACAATTTTAAGTTGGTGTCGAATTGTGATAATCCTTATGTAATTATTACTTCCTTACAAAATAAAACATATAACATCATAACCAAAAGTTCATGTCAAAATTACGAAATGTTGTGAAGATCAAATTTTTATTTATTATTATATATATATATATATAATATTACTTTCTATATTATACTAAAAAAATTAAAATATAATTTTACAATAACATATAACATAATTAAAATATTCACATATACATATATTTATATATTTTACGGTACTGTATGCATATTAAATTTACATCATTTGGTACATATTATATTTTCTACACTAGAAAGAGAAAGAAATATTATTTATTTACAGTTTTTCCCTGATATACTGATCTTCAAGCATGTGGAGGAAAAAGATTATGGATAGAATTCACTTGGACGATTTGGGATAAATAGAAAGTGACTCCAATATGTCATTTAAGGATAACCAGTGCATTTGAAGAAGCATTTAAGAAGGTGATAGTAGAATTTCTAGTTCCTTGGAAGGTTACCAAATTGTTTACCGCATTAGTTTGTCATGCATTTCCTGGAATACTACTACTATATCAGCAAGGAATGGGTCGGGCATGTTAGAGACATTAATCTACGATAAGATTATAATATAAATTTTTTTATACATAACCATAAAATATGGAAGTGAGACAAATGTCACAAGAAAATATAACATGTCTTAATAAAATAAAATGAAAACTCATTTAAATCCATAAAACTTGGATCTCTATTTCATTAATAAAGATTTTGATTAATTTTGTAATAACTAGTCAGGATAACCTGAGTCTCAACATGGCCAATAAAGTAACTAAAAAACGTCTCCTCTTGAGTACTAACTACTCGTTTAAATCTCCAAGGTCATACCTCCAACTACAAAAATCAAATTTTTATTTATCATAAGTTTTAATTTGATATTAAGTCATATAATTGTGTAAATAAATAAGATCAGTGCATAACTAAAAATAAATATAATAAATAAAGATGACAAATACGTGATTGGAGATCAATATAAATAAATAAAAGAGGGTAAATATAAATTGAATAAATATGATCAGTGCATAATTGAAGATGAATATAAATAAATAAATAAGAACGGGAACTAAATACAATTTAGAATGAGGTTAGAGGCACCTCACTTCAAGTAAATATAAAAATAAAAATAATTATAAAGAAAAAAAAGTAAAAAGGTAAAATAATAAATGTCTCCTCCTTTTATCTTATTTATTGTGAAAGATATCTCAAGATTGTATTGAGACTTTGATAATATTTTTTTTTTTCCTGCACTCACACCACCTATTTTTTATACTAGATGAACTTGATGAATAATTTCAAAGCTATAAACTCTCTCTGTTTTTGGTTTTTACCTCCCCTTGCATTCCTTCACCCTTCAAATATTTATACTACTCAAATAATGATTAGTGTTAATTTTATTTTAACCAAATTCTTTCCAACTCTGTGTCAATACATTGCTAACTAAACATTCGTACCTAGTTTAGATAGACGTGCATTTATTGCCATTCTTTTAATGTTTATGTGCTTTTATTACATGTGTTTGCATATATATATATATATATATATATATATATATATATATATATATATCGTAATTAGATTTTTTTTACTTATGGATAATATTTGAATATGTAACTTTGTTTATAACTCAATCATTCACCACACACATTTGTTTTATTTATGTTTCTTCTATTATTATAATAAAAATATTCTTTCTCGTTAATATATATAAATTCTAAAATATTTAATATATTTCTTATAAAATATTCAATTATTTATATATTTTAGATATTTATAATAGATATATTATTATTTTTAATAATATGTATTATATATATATATATATATTATAGATACATATTAAAATACTTATAAATAAAGTAATATATTATTTATTGATAATATAATTTATGATGTTACAAATGTCACCTATCTTAAAATCTATTGCAATTAATATAAAAAAAATTTAGAAAATTCCTTAAAGTCTCATCTTTCCTTTACTATTTTTAATTTTTTAATAAAGGTGAATATCACTATTAATTTGTAAAAGATACATTTTTCATTTATTAAATCTTTCTTTTTTCTTTTGGCTAAGCATTATTCTCTTATAGGTTTTTCATTTTCATATAAATTTTAAATCCTCATACTACAACATAGCATCTCACGTTAATAAAAATTCATCGCATCTCATCAATCATACATATTGGTATCTCAATTTAAATGGTAATTAGAATTAGTTATTCCTTTCATTAATATAATGTCAACACATAATATATTAATCAAATATAACAAAATAGTGAAAGAGAAACTAATTTTAGCCTTTAAAAACATTTGAAAACTTATTCTTGTAGAGTTCATAAATATTTTTTCATTTAGTTAGCATTTGACTAGCTTAGTGAATTCAGCACCTGTTGAAATTCTCTCAGTTAAAATTCTACTTGCTCAGCTAAAAGTCTCAATACAACAAATTAATTTCATATCGTCCAATGAAAATTTTGCTCACCAACAAATGATTACTCGAGTATTTTTTTAAAAAGTTTTGTTGAGCGAGAATATAGCTCACACAACGACTCCAATCACTTAGGAAGGCTTGCCTAGCAACATTTTACTTGCTTGACACTCCAATCCCATGGGATCCTTTTTCACAAGGCTTGCCTAACAAGTATTTGCTCATCTAACAAGTAGAATCACTTGAAATCTTTGTATTTTAAAGTTTTCACTTTCTTCTAACGACTAGTTGGCTTGCCCAACTACTTTACATAATTTCAAAAGTTTCACAAATATACCAAATACTCAATTTGGTTCTATTTGAGTTTTTGTACTCATTTTCCATGTCAAAATTATTGCATTCAGTTCAAATTTGACCTCAGATAGAATTATCTTAAAGGATAAATGTTCACACAATTACAAAAATATAACATGTGATATATTCAAGAGAAAACTCAATCAACATGAATATTCAATACCACTCCTACTTTACAATCCATTAAAATATATGACCAACTCAGTTAGTTCACAACATTAGAAGAAAAATAAGCTAGATTTCCTTACTTGAAATATGTATCCTCAAAACAAATCTCCAAGGAAATCCAAGTAGTAAGGTTACTCAAAATTTAGAGAACTGGAGTAAGGTATTCAAACATAACATAAGTTTAGTATATGATAAGCACAAGTTGAGTTTTTCAACTAAAGCAACTAAGATTGATAACAAAATCATAAAGAAAATAAGATAAGAATGAGTTTATAGAGCAATTATTACTTTGTTTAAGAAGTTAATAGGATAGATGTGTTTCTCAACTCCTCAACTCCTGAGGTGAAATCATATTTTGAGAAAAATGGAAATTGGAGGTGAAAATTTAGAGAGAATGAAAAGAAGAGAAAAAAATGAAAGAGATGAATATAAGAATCTCGTGTGTGTGTGTGTCTTGTGTGAGGGCTACATAATCCATGATTACACTTACAAATCATACATATTTTACATTATCAATAGCTCGTTTAAAAGTGTCATCCTTTCCACCGAAAATAGTTTATTTACAATTCAAAAATACTTTTATAAACATTTTTTTAAGTCACAAAACCATTTTTAACTCCAATAAGTCTCCCAAACTGAATTAAAGTTTTCATAAGTAATAATTTAAATTCCCTTAAAATCACCAAACATCAAGTTCAATTTATATTAAGAAAAGTAAAATCATTTAATAAACAATTAAAACTTAGGAATCAAGAAAGAAACCAACCACCGAATTTACTAATAAACTAGCACCGACTAAAATCAAGAACCGTGAGTCACTTTATATGCCATTTTCTAGCATGTTATACTCAACATTTCCCATTTTTTAAATCTTCCAAAAGGTCAAAATCAATTTCAGAAGGGATCAAATTTTGAAGAAACAAATCTATTATGAATTATCAGCGACTCCAGACTAAAAGGGTTAAATATGTTTTTAATCTCTCAAATTTTTACTAAAATTTAGAATTGATCATTCTTCGAAAATTTTGATCAATTTAGTCTTTTATTTTTAGAAATGTGTGAATTTAGTCATTTTAACAAAATTTTATTAACTTCATCTGACATTTCATGTGCCTTTTATAATAGTACTTGAATTGTTTACATTGTTTGACTCATTTTAGCTTCAATGCTAACTTATATATTATCATAAAATGCATTTGAAATTTCAAATAAATTTAACAAAATTTGATTAAAATGACTAAATCCACTTATTTCTAAAGATGAAGGACTAAATTAGTCAAAATTTTTGATGAGAGACTAATTCTAAATTTTACTGAAATTTAAAAAACAAAAACATATTTAACCGAATCTAAAATATGCTTTCATGTTCTTCGAAACTCAACAATTTCAACTACCATAAAATTTTACACACTTTTATTTACTATTATTTTTTGGAACGGTACAATGAAAATTACTTCAAATTTGGGCAAGCGTAACTATAATAATTTCTTGGCACTCTCCAAATCCTAACCAAACAAGATTTATAAACAAAGTCCAAAAGAACTAACATTGGTGCAAAGGGATGAAAATTTAGTGTAACATTTTGATATTGGTTAAACACAAACAAAACCTCAGACCCCCAAAAGTTCATAGCTCTCTCTTTTTATAATTTTATTTTCACCCATTGTTGTAAGATTGTTGAATAGGTCAAGTTCATCTTCTTTTGTCCCTTGGAGCATAATTTTGTGAAAGAGATTTGTTGGTGAAAGCAACGTTAGGGTTAATTGGCTAACGTGTATCATATCTCATTTGGATATTATATGTTCAATCATGCGTGATAAATAATTCTTGAAAATTACATGATTAAATATATTTTTTCCTCTAAATTATTTTAAAAATTTATATTCATCTTTAAATTAAATTATAAACTATTTTATTAAATTATAAACTATTTTATTTTTGTATTGTATGAAAGTTATATAAAACATTATTTTCAACAAATGATATATAAATGTTATATCATATTTCAGAATGAAACTGTATTTGTCACGTGAGAAACACTCTACATGTTTTTTGTTAGGAAGAACATTTACATAATTTTTATAAAGTGCAAAGACAAAATCTATACTAAAGGGATTCCATATTTTGTGTACACATTTTGTTTCCAATTTTATCTTTTAAGAATTTTTTTAAAATTAAAATAATTATTTTACTCTTTAAATGATTTATTTTTATCTTTAAATTTAACTATCAAATTTTCAATTTGACTGTTTTTTCTAAAATTTAATTATTTTTTAAAACTAAAATAACTATTATAAAAAGTGTATCTAAAAATATTTAAATTTACCTTTTTAATTATAATAGTATAATTTTATTATAAAAAAAAAAGTAAAAATGTCCGTAATACATGTGTTTTCATTAGTAATTTATAATTTAGTTTCAAATTGAAACAATATGTTGACATATAAAGAGAAATCACTCGATGTTCCCATTTTGTTAGATGTAAGGATGATTTGAGATCCACTTCGAGTTATATCTATATGTTGGTTGGTGGTGCAGTTTCTTGGAGCAATGTCAAGCAAAGTCTTATTGCTTCATTCATCATGATTACAAAATTTATACCATGTTATGAGATATTTAGTCACCGGATTTGATTGAGGAACTTTGACATTGTGCTGCAAAACGTTAAAGAAATTTAAAGACCACATAAGTTATATTATGACAACAAATTATATCCCAACAATAATAAGGTACTGATCAAGTCAAAACACATTGACTCTAAGTTCTCAATTGACAAGAAAAGAGTACAAAGTAGACAAATTTTCATAGAATATATAGAGATACATTCCATGATAACAAAATTCTCTTATGAGAATTTTTCACCCAAAATCTTTCATGAACACATTATTTGAATAGGTGTTTTACAATCCGAGAAATATTTAACTCATTAAGAATTAATTATTTATATAATTTTTGTTGTATAATAATTTAAAGACGAAAAACATATTTAACCTAAAATTAGATATAAATTCTTAGTGCATTTCATGATTTGGGTGGTTAAAAAAACATGAAATAGTGTGAATATTTGGAGAGATTAGAGTTTTGAATGCACATAAAATATTAGATTGATGGAGTAATGGAATGCATATTATGCCCGACCAAGTGAACAAACTGTTTGGATTAGATGTGATGAATATAATTTGAGGTTGAAATATTCAATAGAATCAAGGACTGTTATATAATAAGAAATGGTAGCTACCTTTTGTAAAGGGAAAAAGAAGGCACCGAATAGTTGGTATTTTATTTGATCGATCAAGATTTGGCATCTCTTTTTTTCAATATTGGGTGTGATTTTGGGTATCTTTTTTATTTGCTTGTACTATCGCAATATCATAGGAACTTTGGATCTCACTTTACCAAACAGGTAATAAAAGCACAAAGCATTTTCCCTCCAACGTCAACCAGAATAACAAAACAAAGTGGAATTCAAGGATATGCTATAATATTATAGGAATATCAATGTTTCTTAGGGTTTCAAAATCCAATGTTCAATAAACTTCTCATTATCATGCCCTCCAATTTCTTCAAACTTTAAATAAACCACAATTTTTTTTTTTGTTAAGGAAAAGAATTGAACCCTTTTTCTGTTTTCGGTAAAAGGTGAACTTTGACGAAAAAAATGACATTTAAAAATACAAAAGCTTCATATGTTTAGAAATTAGGATCAATTATTTATTTAATATTTATACTTGTAAATGTTTGATCTTTTTGACCCCTATACTTCAGAAGTGTACGGATGTTATTTTAATTCCTATAGATATTATTTTAATTACATTTAGTATGGATGTATGTAAATTTTTTAATACCTTTTAATTTTATTCCGAATTATAAAGAATTAAAGAAACTAAAATTTAAAAATAATAGTAAGAAGTTTAGAAGTATTAGTTTTTAAATGTAGCGATTATAATGTAAAGTTTATTTAAATATAGATATCAAATAAGTGATTTTATCTAAAGACTGTTTAGATTAGGAAAGACATCCATGTAACAATAAACAACATGAAAAAAAGTATAATGTATATGGTTTGGTTTGGATCAAAATTTTCTGTAATTTTCAATCCAAACACATTAAACTTAAGTAGGTTGTATTTTTATTTTTGCTTTATTTAACAATTCATACTAGTACGAAAATGTTATACTATATTACCCAAACTACATTGATATTGATGTAAGCATTGTTAAAAAATATAATAACATTTTATCAAATAACAAACCACATAATATATTAGTTGAACTAGATGTTTTATCTCGGAAACTAATAAATATTAACAAAATGCAGTTTTAAAAAAGTTGAACTAGATTTCTGCACCTCCATAAATACAAAACTTTTACTTTGCCCTTAAAAAAGTGAATTATATATTATATAATTTCGAAGTCGTTTTTAGCATACAAAAAATTTGGATTAAACAATCTAGAATTTTTTTTTTCGAATTGTGTAGTCTGGATGTTTTTTAACTTTCAAACTATACAACCTGAAATTTTTATTTTTATTTTTTGCATGAAGAAAGCTTCCGGATTTTAGAAATAATTTTTTGCATGAAAAAGAGCTTCTAAATTACATAATTTAAAAGCCATTTTTTCATAAGGAAAACTTTTGCGTTGTCTAATTCAAAAGTTTTCTTCATAAAAAAAAAAAACACTTTTGAACGAGTGAAAGGGGCTCACGGCGAGTGACAGCAGCAAGCATTTTGGTATTTTTAACCAATCCATGGGCACCTGAAAAGGGTGGGGTGCAGAAAGAAATTACCCTATTGATCCTAAGATCCAAATCCAATGCGATTTAAATTCTAAGGTTTGTTCAGAAGAGAGAAAATACACAAGAGAAGGAGAAACTCAAGTGAGAACAGAAAAGAAAGTAAAAAAAAGAAGAAGACAAGTTTGAGTTTGTTTAATTTTAATAATATAATTAAATAATCATATTATTATTATTGATTATTTTTATGTTATTATTATTAGTACTACTATTATTATGATTATTTTATAGTCATTTGAAATTTTATAAGTTACTTTCAAATTGCACAATCTTAAAACTACTCTTCAAAATAAATACTTTTGATTTTACAATCTAAACAATTTTTAAACAATTTTTGGTGGATGTGATCCATATGTCTATAATTTTGTTTTTTACACACCTCATCGGATGCAAGAAGAAACATAGGGTGCAAAAAGAAATCAGCCCATTTTTAATTGTCTTGCCTTTTATGTGTTAGTGACTTCAGAATTTAGAAACTAAAAAAAAAAATAGTTAACGTAAAGGATATTTGATGAAGTTTTAAGCCACTTTAATTTGCAGATTTGATTTGTGTTTATCACTTGAGGACATTCATGCTATTATATAGTTTACTTTGACTAATGAAAAGATGTTATTAATTCATAGATAAATATTTATCAGGCAACGATTATTTTTCACTTCAAAAATAAAATTAAAACTTGAGATATTTTTTAATATTTACAATTTATTTCATATTTGCTTTTAAGAACCATTTTTTTTCCATATTATATGGTATTTTAAAACTAAAATAAAATATAACAAGAACAATCTAAAATGGTTTGAAATCCAAAAAAAAATTATATGATTAATTCATGTTAACTATTTTATCTGACATCAACAATAATTAGTATTGAAGCAGAGAAAAATTAAATTAAACAATAATTCAGAAAGTAAATAGTTGAGAATTTTATAAGTTAAAAATAGACATTTAGTTATTCTACATTTATGTCTTCATTATGTAAGAGATTAATTTTGTCTATATGTTATTATGACTATTATATATGGGTTTTTACATATAGTGAAATTCGCTAGAAGAAAGTTTAATTTCATATTTTATTATCAAATGTTAATATTTTTTAAAATGATAAAATCCACGAAACTAAAAGAACAATAATAAAATTTGAAAAATTGAAAGTTGAATAATGAATATTGTAAACTTGGAAAGTTGAGTGATAAAATATAATTTAAAGTGTAATGTATGGATTGAAGATAATCTGATATTAATTATATGATTGCACCTTCACAATAGGAAAATGTAAAATATGTATAATTTTAAATTTTGTGTAATAAAATTCATGAAATTAAAACTTTAGGATAAAATTTACTAAATATATAAATGCTCAGTGAATATCAAACTAAACCAATTAATTATTTTTTCAAAAATTATATTTCACATTTGGTTTCTTATATATGAAAAATGTATAACTTTTTTTATTAGTATAAAAAAAACTACTAAGGTTTTACTTTTGTTTGGTTATAGCACAGTTAGTGCATTTTAAAAAACGCGAGTGGGCCGTGGTAGACCTGGTGAGTCTTGGGCTGGGCTACGGCACACCACATAATAGATTGCGGTGGTCGGAGAAATGAACGGGATGGAGTGCGCGGGGAAAGGGAGCGGAGCACGGTGCGGCGGTGCCGCCACGCGTCTCTGCGCTCGCTGTGAAGCCGTCGCTTATTGCTCTCTCTCTCACCAGGTTTGCATCAACTTCTTTTTCTTATGTGCGCCATTAGGTTGTAAATTGCGCTGTAAATTCTTACATAGCTTCACTGCTTTCGCATTTGATCGCTTAGATTGCACACTGGAGTCGTCACAAACACGAGTGTGATAGGTTGCAACAGCAGATGAAGAGTGTTGAAGTCCTCAACGATTTTCCCTTCACTTTCTCTCGCGAAGCCACGTTTCAGGTTACCTCTCATCTTCTTCCTTCTTAATACCGCGTTTCGGAACAGTAGGATTTCTGATTTATTTTTAAATTTTTGTTTTTTAAGCGATTTTTTTGTAGTTTTAACAGGTTTGTGTGAAGCAAGAAGGTAGGTGTTCATTTTTGAGCAACAGAGGTCTTCATGAAGTGGGAATGTGGATGCATGAATGCGGTTGTGGGGCGTCATCTGCTTCATTTGATCGTTTAAGGTTTCCTCTTGTTTCTTTCATATTCTGAAGCTTCTGTTAATTAAATTTCAATTTATATCGATGATGAGTTCCTTTTGGAGTTGAAGAATGTTCCAACTTATGATTATAATTTAGTTACAACCTTTTCACTTCAGGTTTTGAATTTTACATTTTGCAGGTTAAATAATGGTTGGGATCTCCCAAGTGTTTTATGTCCATGTGGTGAGTTTGTTTGTCTAGCTTCATCTTCTTCAACTTCCCTTTCCTCTATTTTAATTAGATTTAGATTTAGAATTAAATGCAATGTATAACTGGTCAGGGCCAAACTCTCTGGTATTAGAGCAATTGCATAGTTGGAGAGACTACTATAAGTGGAGAAGCATCCCACTAGACTCGCCTGTTGCTTTGCTTCTTCATTGGGTACGGTTGTGTAAATGTTTGTCACAATTAGCTCAAGGAAATTCTATACTTTTATTCTTCTTTCAATTTTTTGACTGGGAATCTGTTATCTTATTTTGTTTGTAAGCGGCAGTAATGATGTGTGCAGTTTGTTTTGGCTCTTAATTTGTTTGCAGTCAAAATACAAGGGGTGGGAGGCTTAGTCCCTCCCGCTACCTTCTCAGACTTCACCTACCACAATATAACGTCTGCTTTCACCTGTAAAATCTGTAGGGGAATGGATCTTTGTGCCATTGGTTACTCTGATAGAAGAGAATGGGATACTAAATTTACTGCCTCCAATACTATAAGAATAGACTTGTTATTTACTCATTACATTTTTTTTTAATTATATGCTTTTTACAGAATTAAAGGATTGCCTCTTTTTCAGCCGCTTACATTATATCATGCTGCTCGTCTTGTTGGAATTACAGCCTTGAATCCTGAAATCGATGAAAAGTTGTACATACATTACCTTGGTATATCATCACCCATAAATTTTCCCTAAACATTTTAATTTCAAATTTGGAGTATTTTTCATTAGTTATCTTTTATGCTATAGGTTAGGAATGAGACCGGAATTGTGTGATATTTCTCTAAAACACTATGACCATTATATACATATTTAGTATATGAATGTATCTAATGGCCAAGGGATATTTATATTCAGTTATAATTTTAAAAAAGATACTGTAAGAAAAAGAATGCTACATAGAAGGACCCTGTTCCAAAGTAATGGTGCTTGTTTACCCTCATAGAAGCTCCTCAAAGTAAAATATGCAACCATGGAGTTTATTGCTCATTTGTAGCTTTTACATTTCTTTATTTTATTTCCAAAAACAAAAAAACAAAAAAGGTTTGCTTTGCTATAAGAAAATTTCTCAAACTAGAAAAACTTGGGTTGGCTGGGGGCTTTACGTTGAGAATCGCTGAAATGATCGCACTTTAACCTGATATTAACTTGATAAATACCCTTAAATGCATGATTAAGTTAGAATCATCTTACTTTTTTGCCATATAGAATGTGTAGGTACAACACTGATATTTTATTGCTGACTTGGGTTAAATGCCCTCAGATTAGCTACTATAGATTTTCCAAGCTGTCATGTTTTCACTTGCATGGGAAATAACCTAGTGTTGTTTGATGAGTTATGACCATATATGCTACTTCTCCTTTATTATATACATAATGTGTATACGTTCTATATTTCTACTAAAGATGTAAAAGTAAAAGTAAGGATTCATTGATCAACTAACCAAAAACTTGGGCTTTTATAAGCGTTTTTTCTTGTTTTTGTTTACAAGTAATGCAGTTTTCAGGTTTCTTTGTGCTGTTAAAAGTTTGTGTAAACTTCCTCACACTACTCAAGATTAGTTATGAAACTGTTATTTACTCATCGTTATCAATTTTATCTTTTATTGATCATGAATAAAATGTTCCTTTTTGAAAAATACAAATGTTTTGTTTAAAAAGGCTTGGTTATTTATTTTCTTAGTATTGATTTCTCGACGCATAACTTTGGCTTCATTATTATATACGGAAGGACCTGAGAAAGAGCTGCTACAACTTGCTGTGTTTGGAGAATTACTGGCACTCTTCCCTGGTGTACATATTCATATAGAACTTGTTGGACCTGCAATTCCTCCTCAGAGGTCTGATCCATTCTCTTAAGTCATTGGATTATCATATGATATTTAATCCTATTTGATCTAAATATCTGTCCTCGTTGCTTCCCAATGACCAGGGATGGTGAGAAAATTCACATTTCCAAGTATGCTTGTTGCAATGAAGATGAGTGTGAGTGCAAAATAGCAATTGAAAATACATTTCCTGGAACGAAGTTTGGTTCAGCAGTGACATTGCAGCTTTGGCGAGGATTCTATCATGACCGGTGTAGAGATATTGTTAAGGTATGTTGCAACATTTGAAAGGGATCTAGTATGTTAAGTCATTTAATGTAATCTTGCTTGATTTAATTTTTTCTGCGGAATCCCCTATGTACATTTTACTTTAAGTAATGCTTCACTTACAGGATTCCTTCCCTCACCTAATAATTGCTCCAAATGGTGGCATTGCTGCTTATTCCAGTTGGTTACCGAGTATTGTATGTCTCCCACCTTGTGCTTATCCCAGACTTAGACGTTAGTTTAATTTTTGTACCACCTTGAAAAGGTAGTGAACAGTATTAGACCTTTGCAGCATGTTTTTCGTCATTTTCTTTGTTTCTTGCAAAAATTTCAGGAGTTAATTGAAAAGATTGGCGTCCCAGCTGTTTTTACTGATTATTGCGAGGAAGCATGTCATCTTGCAGCAAGTTGTATTAAGACTGTGTCTGACCGTCCTCTTAAGTTGCCAGTAAGCTTTTTATTCATACTTTGCTGACTTGGAATATAATTGTTTTGAAGTTAAATTAAGCATTTACTAGTTGACATTCATTTAGGTATCTGTTCTTATTGATGTACCGATTGGTTTTTGTTGTTACTGTGTTTCTAAGGTTTTAGTTCCTATCCACTTAGCAGGGACCAATGTGTATTAATAAAGGCCTATAGATCAAAACTGAAGCTTGTTTCATACAAAGATAGATTCCTAAATGAGTGTTATCAATAGGGACAAGTGGTTATTTTAACCTTGTTTATCATTGGCATAATCTCTTAATAATTCATTGCACTATTATGTAGGTTCAGTTAAATCCTTTCAGGCAGCCCATAGCCGTGGAAGACAGCGTGCTGTTGCTTCCCTGTTACTCGAATTGCTTTCTTTTTGGGATGTAAAGAGTTACTCAGAATATCTTGATTCTTGAGCCAACGATATTGGCCGGAACAACAAACCTAATTGCATCAAAAAGAAAATAATTGCTTTATCTAATGGGAATGGAAGGAATGGTAGGTAATAATTAGAAGCTTTGCAAACATGTATCCCTGAACCAACTTAAACCCTTGTGCTGGGTCATTTGCAACACGTGCTACAGCCACTTCAATTATTCTAAAATCTTTGCGCTGCATGATATACTTCTGGGTTTGTGACAAGGTCTTAGCTAGATGGTAGATTTGATTTGAAGTATCTTTAGATCTTTCTTCTGATGATGTCCCCCTGTATACATACTGAACCACAGAATTCTCAGTCAAATTATAATAGTTGATGTAATCGTCAAAATGTTGAGTATTTAACTTTTTGAGAAATGTTCTTACTGCGTCTCTTTCAACCCTTTCTCAATTTATTTTTACACTGTATGAAATTTTATGAGGTCTTCACCTGGAAAAGGCATGCAGCGATTGAAATGAGATTATTTCCTTATATCAGTGAATTCAGATGTGATTATGCAGTCCTTCTGGCATGATAAGGCATCAAATTATTTGGAAGATTAGGCTAATTTTTAAGTCTATCTCAACAATTTTAGTTCTGTGAATTGTTCATTTGCCATAAAGCTTGGAAATAACTTCACACTAGAAAATCAACATAATAAGCTTAAAAGAAATTATACCAAAAGGCTTGCTTAAAACAAAACATTTCCATAAAATTAGTAACTTACTGATTTCACAAAATAAAACAGGGTCCTTTTTCACAATTCCAAAACATGTGCAATCGTATGCAATGTGCAAACACAATATACTTCTCTTACATATGAAAACACTTACCATGTCTTTGGATGAGACAATTTAAAAGAGTAATTTATTTATTTAGAGAATTTGAATTTTTTTAAAGTAAAATAATTTGTTTGGATGAAAAAATTAAAAATGAAATTGAAATTGAGAAATTTTAAGAATGTATTTCAATTTTCAAATAACTGAATAATAGAATTTTGAAATTCATTCAGAAAAGAAAGAAATTGAAATTACATAAGTTGGAAAATTTCTAATTGGTTAGGATAAAACATGGTCGAGGTTGGCTTGATCGATAATGAACCGGGATTGACTTTCTCGAATTTAGTTAAATTTCGGTTGATGATGACTTAGTCAAAATTCGGTTTAGACTGATTTGACCGAATTTGGACAAATTTTGGTTGAAATCGATTTAGTCAAGTTCAGTCAAATCTTTATTTAGGATCAACTTGACCAAATTTGGTAGAAACTGAGTCGATCAAAATTTGACCGGAATCATTATTAATGTTTTTACTTTTTATTCACTTTTACTTAATATAGCTTAGACCGACAATTATATTAATAAAATAATATTTTTAATATTGGTGTAACCCACTCAATATTTAATATTATTAATTTTATTTATGATTTAATTTGCATCATTTTAAAGTGGGTTTCACTCACTCTATATCATTATTAATGTTGTTATTTTTTAATTTTCTTTTACTTTGGTTAATCAGAATGCTTATATTAATAAAAAATTATGTTTTAATATCGACTTAACTTACATAATATTTAATATCATTGTTTTTGATTTATCGATCAATTTGTGTGAAATTTAGTTTTTCATTAATATTTTTATTATTTATTTATTTCTTTCTATTTAGCGTAAATGATTGACACTTATATTAATAAAAAATTATTTTGTATTAGTTCAGTCCACACATTATTTTAATTATTTTAATTTGTAAGAGTTGGGTTTTTCTTTACAATATTTTAATGAGTCTTGTTGTGGTTTTAGTCTTTCTTGACGTTCAACAACAACTACATAAACATAATATTCTCTCTAAATTATAAGATAAAGCAGCATGGGATCGCTACTTTCTCTAATCTCTTAACATAATATTATTCCCAAAAAGATTCTAAATCCACAATGAATCTAGAAGCACCACATAACCAAATCCAAGGGACAAGGTGGTAGTTACAAGCACTCCCCAACTTCCACCATAACCAGACATGGCATCACTATACTGTTGAAGAATGTTGTTCTTGTCGGAATTCGACATTTGTATCTTTCGTTGTTGTGATGGCAAAATATAAGGGTACATAACAGACTCCTCCATGAAAGAGTGGTCAAGTCCAAGTAAATGCCCTATCTCGTGCATCGCCACACTCTCCAAGTCCAAAACCCCCTCCTTCCACGATACGCTGTCGTTTTCACTCGGCACCGCCCAGTAATAGGAACCGTCAAGACGTATCTCCCCTATACTCACATTAGAACCTGCTTCCAACCTTACAGAGCTTATCCCATACAACTGCTCCGGAACACCTTCTGCGAAACTGTAGAACCCTACTTTGATGTCGGCGTTTTCGTAGGTTGTCTCCGTCGGATTCAAAACCTCTATGGCCTTCGCCCAGCGAGTGAAGGAATCTCTGAACACTTTTCTCATGCTTTCTGGGATTTCACTCTCCGGGAGAAAACCGTAGGTGAGGTTTCGCTTGGCGAACCATTGGTTCCTGTAGTTGGGCAACGCCTCGTTGTCGATGAAGCCGTGGGGGAAATTCTTGTCGGGGACACCGCAACGTGGTAGTAGGATTTGGTTGAGGGTCTGGTTGTTCAGGTTGCCGGTAACTTGTAGGTTGAAACGTTGCTGGAAGTTTTGGATGGCCAAGATTGTTCCCCGGTCCAAAAAATCGCTGAATGGGGCAAAGGATTGAAGATAGCCAAATTCGACAAAGTAGTTTTTGATGAGAGATAGACCTTCGATTTTCTTCTGTGGTGCATATGGCTGTGGGGGCCATATTTCCCTCTTCCATTGATTCTCAAACGTCTTGCCTCTTGTGTTCTTCTTTGCTTTGGCCGTGGAAGAATAAGGGACACGGAAGTTAGCGGAAAGGGATTGGTGGAGAAGAAGGAAGAACAATAATATAAATGCAAAATGGTACGATTTCATTGTTAAATGCTCTTTCTTGCTCCCTAACCCTAAGTTCCTATTAAGTCTACTTTGAAGATTTGAGCAATCATATATAGAGAAAGATGAGGATATGGGGTGATTAAAAATTATCACACATTAAGAATGTGTGTGTCTTCTTCTCTGGTAATGTGTAATGTGTGTTTGAATTTGAAATTTAGAATCTGGGATCCATGTTTCATATATAAAATTGAAATGATTGAAAGTAGCTTTAATCATAACAAGGATCATGTATTTGGATTTGATTGGGGTTGATCGGGGTCTCTCTACATTATTATTTGTACAATTTTTGTGTATTATTTCAGCTTGTCCGTTTATTGGCCTTCAATCTGTAGTGCAACTGCATGTGAGTACTGCGCATGATTCCAACTATCTTTCTGGTGATAGTACTTTGAAAGTGAAATTTCAACTAAATAAGCTATACACAAGCATTGTACTTTTAACATAATTTACATCATTGACGGAAGAAACTGGTGCTATGGTTTGTTTTTCTTTCATGATCATCTCCTACCCATTCTCCTGCCAAAACCAAATACTTGTCTTTCTTAATGTCTGGGAAACATAATAATTACTGTTTTGAATTAACATATCTACTTTTTATGTTCAAGTATTCATTGTGATACCAATTCTCCTGCCAAAACCATGTAGGACATATTTTTCTTACCAACAAAAAAATCAATTAATAATAGAACTATTAAAGTATAATACAAATTCTAGAACAATCTAGAAAAATCTAAGATAGAGTTATTGAAATGTAATGAAACTTCTAGAGTATTGGAGAAAAGCTTAGGATAGGAAGAAAAATCAAGAACATTCTACTATGTAGAAAAATCTAGAACTATTTGCTCAAGTTCTAGCTAGAAGTTTCTAGA
>Ga0209589_1000183_pt1 | contig 72452 bp, 40 predicted proteins | sample CowpeawhiteBW_FD_187525 | JGI IMG/M metagenome (GOLD analysis project Ga0209589, IMG submission 187525) | Root nodule microbial communities of legume samples collected from California USA - Cow pea white BW (SPAdes) (version 2) | ecosystem: Host-associated > Plants > Roots > Nodule | place: USA... | reverse complement strand
CGGGGACGGGTATTATGGCGGGTATATGTACATCTCCATACCCATCCCCATACCCAACTGAAAAAGTCGGGGATTCCCCATACCCATACCCATACCCAGTCAATGCGGGGATTCCCATCAAAACAGGGACGGGTTCGGGCAATACCCACGGGGACGGGTTTATTTGCCATCTCTATCTACGGATGCCTTGAGTAATATTTATTAAAAGATGCGATAATCATTTAAAGGCTTAAAAACATTTTATATTTTGTATTTATCTTTCATGTTCTTGAGATGAAAGTTTATGAAAGAATATCTAATCGGTTCTGCCAGATTTATATTCTCATAAATCTTACATCTTTTATGTATTTTGCTTTATCTTTCTGATTATTCTCTCTGTATTTCTCATTCACATCTTTTATGTGTTTTGCTTTATCTTCCCCCTCTTCGCTCATTATTTATATATAATATATTCATTTAGTACTGATTTTTTTTACATATAAAAGTAAAAATAAATAAATAAAATATTAGCAAATATTCTGTACAAAATCTCGTACCCAAAACCTCAAACCTTCATTAGCCACTCCACACTCCATTGCAATCTTGCCCCTTCTCTAGGTTACATTGCTTGGAAGTGAGAAGAAGATGGAGAACCTTAACTTGGCCCTTGTGTCTTCCTCTAAACCTTTGATGTTGGGACGTGTTCTTGCAAGAGACGCCACTGACAGAGATGTTTTAAGAAGAAAGCCCTTCTCTCTTGGGAGGGTCTTCATTGCTCCTCACCGTTGCCGATACCGTGTTTCTGCGCTCTCTTCCTCCCATCATGGTCAGAAATCTGGTATTCAGTTCTTTCAACTTTTTGTCTAGTTTTCTTATTATCTTTCTATGTTAGCATTGGTGTGTTTGATGGGGGATTAGAATCTTTATTCTTGATGGGAAAAAGATTCACTGATATTGAAACCCTTTAGGTTTTCTGTTTCTTCCCCCTAGGTTTTACGATAACTGATTTATCAGTTATCTAGGTTTTTAGTTTTTCTCCCTTTCTAAACCTATTTAAGATAGGTTTCTCGTTCCAGTTTGTAACTTCAGAAATTACTCTCAAATCAAGATAGAGAAGAGTTTACATACCTGTGTTTCTTCTTTCGTGCCTAAATCCCGTGCTCTGTTCTCGTTGTTCTGCCACTGCAGCCATGAGCTCTCCTCACGTGGCTGTGTTCCTCAGAAAGGGAAAGGCCAGGTGCTTCATTAACTGAATCACTGCATTCTGATAGAGTCCAATAAAATGAAATGTGTACTGTTGAAGTTGAATTGATAGGTCCTGATTATGCTTTTGCTGTGTTTTTTTGCTTTTTGTTTCTTCCTCGGCAAGATAGAAACCGAATTGAACATGTTGGTTCTGTTGTTGGATTTGAGTCATACGAATACACTATGTTGACATTTGCAAGGGTTTAAGGGAGTGTTTTGGATATGCAGGTAATTGAGAAAGACAATTTTAGTGATACGACTCTTGTTTTGGAAGCCACTCTTTTAGAAAAGTTTAAATCCTCTTCTTTTTCTGGTTTAATTATGTTTTTAGTTCATGAAATTATGTTTAAAAATACAAACAAATGAGCCCTAATTTATGATGAATCGATATATCATTCTATATATAATAATAGTTCACCACTCTATGTTTAAGAGTATTACTTCTACACTAAGAAGATAGTGTTCGTAGACAGACACAGATTGTGGATTTTGGAGTTTTGCTCAAGCTTATCTTGATAGCATTTTGAATTTGAATCCATGGTTAAAAAATTAATCTCATGTCTGTGTATTTTGAATCCATTTGAGTAATGTATATTTATATTGTCTATTGACTTCTATTCTCTTGTGATTAATGAGTGCTTGCTGTGCAAGTTGAATATCTCTATCAATATTTTTCACTCATCGCTTAAGACGTATAAGTAATGCATGTCAGTGAAACAGTGCAGGAGAAGCTGATAGTAAATCATTTTGCAAGTGTTTCTTCTTCAAAAACTCAAGAAACGACATCAATTGGAGTTAACCCACAATTATCACCACCTCCGTCCTCAACTATGTAATCATTTACTCTCTTTACCTTTTTCATATTACTTTTCTTTAAAATTGTTATCTCATGTTTTTAGGATGGGCGCTACTGAGGTGGTCGTGGTTGATGGATATTTTATTGATTTAAGTTTGCTGACATCTTTTGCATGTAAATTCACACTTGATTTATCTATTTACTATATTTCTAGAAGGTCACCGCTCTTTTGGATTGGTGTTGGTGTTGGGCTTTCTGCACTGTTTTCTGTGGTGAGAACTGAGAACCGTTGTCACAACTGTACATTACATGTATGATGTACTGATGACAGATTTACTTTTGCTGTATATATAATAAATCTTTGTGTTTTTGCAGTTATCTTCAAGATTAAAGGTGAATGTCACTCTATGCATTGATATAGATGGTTCATTATATGAGTTCGAGTATAACTCTGCAAGATGTAACAAAGTTGTCTAGTCATTGGTGAAAAGGCTATAATTTGGTGCATACTTTGAGTTCAACTGTAAATAAGGGTTTGTCTGTTAGAAATTTCACTAGCCATGGGCTGTTGCCTTTTTTGAGTTCTGCCCAAACGATGGTTCTCTAAAATACAGTCATTACAAGTGACACAAATTAATGACACATAAGTGAGTTTTTTTTTTTTTATATCTAACTTATTTTGTGCATAATCCACATTCTTGGACAGTTTTTACCAATCAGATTCATATAAGCCAAAGATCTTACAAGTTTTGCATTGTGAGCAGATTTATAAATATATAAAAACAATAACTAAAACAAACTCCAATACATAATAAACTCTAAGCAATTCTCATTAAAGTTTGTAAATCTCTAAGAATTTAAACAAAGTTCCATATGATGATAAAAGTTCTGCGAACACTTAAAATCAAATAAATTTATTTAGTGTATCATCTACCCTAAAGTGTTATATATGTTAACAAAATGTTTGTCCACGTTGTGTGAATGTAATCCATTTAATTGTATGTCACAAAAAATTGCAACATTTGATTGAAGCTGGTATAAGTCCATCAGTAAATAATAAATTAATTTATAAATGAGTTAAATTAGTCATTTCTGTTGAAATAATTCAAGTCTTTTTTTTTTTTCAATTAAATTTCATTTTTTGAAAAGTTGATTCAATTAGTCAGTTCATAGTGCATTTACTTATTTATTTATAATTTTTTTCGGTTACAATATTAAGTTTTTAAGTTAGGTCAAAGAAAGATTGTAGGTATCATATTGTTCTTAATCACAACATAATAGTGATTATCATCGTCTGTTACAAACAGCTTGCCACAGTAAGGAAGATTCAAGGTTTTATTTACTATCCAAGTAAGAGAATTTTACATTATAAAATAACTTTACTTCCTTTCCCCCACAAGACACAACCAAGCCACGAGACAAAGAGAGATAAAAAAGCACAAACCTAAGAATCCAGCACAAGTGCATCAATATTTCGTTTTCCTTCCGGGCCTTTGGTATACCATGAAAACACATAGTCTCCATACACAACATCACGGTATTTAGCAGGCGATGACTCATCTATCAGTTCAGAGACAGGGGAGATCTTGACTGTCTTAGCAGGGTCATGAAATGTTGCAACAGAAAGCCTTGCTCTATCAGGATTAGTAATTGCCCTATGCTCACAGCTCCTGTACCTTCCATTGGTTATAATCTGGTGCCAAAACAACTTTCTGTTAGTTGAAAACTTGCAAAAAGACTAATTGTGAATTAATTAACCCCAACTTTAATATCTGCAATTCTTTTTTTATATCTGCAATCTGCTAAAAGACTAATATCTGCAATCTGCTAAAAGTCTCCAACCCACTTATTTCATATTAGAAGCACACTGCATTCTTTTTTAACACTTTTTCTATCCCTCTTTCCTCTATCAGTTGAAATTCACCTAGCTCTCACTAGTTTGGGAGTAAACCCAAATGGGAAACGTGATCACTGCAACTCAACCAAATTTCACTCATTAAGAATAAGTCTTTCAGAAGGTTTTTATCAAGCACTTTCTTCTCTTCAGATACTCTTAGTGGGTGTTTGATTTGCCGTTTGAAAAATACTAAGCATCCTCCACACATATTTGGAAACTGAAAACAGAGAAGGAACTGTATTTGTGGATTAGGGAAAAACGTGGGTTACTTTCAACCCAATGTTATCCCAAGCACACCCCTAGTCCTATTATTCAATAGCCCTTTGTGTCATCAGACAAGGTAACAACTAAATATCAGTATAAATTACCGAGATAAAACTTCAATTATGATTGAAAACCAGACCCAAAAAGACCTAAGAACAACATTTGTCCAGTACAAAAATCAAATGTTCAAGTTCAACAGAATTTCCATGAGTAAATTTATAAGAAACTAAAGGGGTCAACAGTTTATTTACCTCAGTTTGGTCAGCCAAGAGAACAAGAACAGCATCTGACAAGGGCTCAACAGTGACCCACTTGTCACCACCTTCATCACCACTCTTAAGCACTTGAAGACCCTCCACGTCATCCTGAATCAAAAGCGAGATTGCACCTATATCAGAATGCGATTGCAACCCAAGCGTGAGATCTGGTTCGGGACACGGAGGATAGAAGCTAATCGTGATGTTCTGGTAAAATTCTCCAACAGCATCTTCAATGCACGAAGCACGCAACCCTAGACTCTCAGATATCAAAGCCAGCAACTTTTGCGCCAGAATCTTCATCTCGTCGCTGTACCTCGCCACCGTGTCCCGGTAATCGGGGGGAAACTCCGGCCACCGATCAGGGTTCCGCCGAGAGAGGGGGAGAGTGTGGTGGTCGAAGTAGTCCCTCCAATCGAGGATGTGCGCGACGGCGTCGTCTTGCTGCTGATCGGAGGTTGCCAGCATCTTGCTGCCGTATCCCTCCGACGCAGCCGTGGAGCAGGCGTAGCGGAGCTTCTCCGGCATGGGGCATTCGGTGAAGAATGCGCGGCCAGCGCGGCGTATGGCATCGAGGAGTGACAGAGGGACGCCGTGGTTGGTGACGTGGAAGGCGCCCCAGTCGCGGCAGGCGCTTGCGATGGATTCGCGGGTGGAGGCGCGGCGGGTCGGGTCGAAGAAAGATAGGTCGATGAGAGGAATATTCCGAGGTTCGGTTCGGGTGTGAAAAAAGGGTCGGGTATGAAGGGGTTGAATGTATTCGGGTGGAACCCGGGAGAGACCCGATTGGGCGAGGTGTTGCACCCTCCTTGTGCCTTCTTCGCTGACTTCCATTGGATAGGATCCTAATCCAATACACGCTGCGTTATTTAAAAGCTACGACAACATCAAAGATAAATAAATATTAAGTACTAATACAAATAAATAAACTAGACTATGAGAAATTTGTCACGTAAGTACTCTTACTATGAATATTTATAGAAACTCTTTCGGTAATACATGAAAACAAACACCCAGATATTATCTAAATATCTTAATTTTATTCGTTAATACATGTTCATTTTACAATTTTTTTTTTGTAAAAGCACGCATCTATTGTCCAAATATTCCAACTTTATTCATTGATACCCGTTAATTTTACATGTTTTTTTTTTTAATTTCCAGTCTTTTAAATATGTTGTCTGTTTTCTAAACTTAGGATTCAGTATTTTACTACTTTAGCCCTGGTGTCCAACCTCCTTTCCGCTTCATTGTTTGGTCATAAAAATAATTTTGTGTTTTCTCATCTCTATAATTGTTTAATGGAGGAAATATTATGCATTGAGTTAATTGATATTGCATGCATTAATAACTCTAACCGAGGTTGCATTGAGATCAATTTTTTAATTTTAAGGATGGTGTTAGGTGATTTTATTCTCTACATCTCCTAAGTTTGTCAAGGTATTATATTTTTGTTTTTTAGTTTTTTCGTTTGTGATTTTGGTTTATTCATTATTTTTAAGTTTTTACTTTTTGAGTTTTACTTTGCTTTTTCCGAGTTTGATCAAATATGACATTTATTTTCTTCGCTTTTGTTTTTGAGATTTTGTTTTGTTTTATAGTTTTGCTAAAGTGTTTATGATTTTTTAGTTTTTTTTTTTTTTTTTTTTTTTTATTTTTTTTTTTTTTTTTTTTTTTTTTTTTTTATTTCGTGTTTGAATTTTTTCAGTTTCATACGTTGGTATTTGTTGCAAAAATATACAATTGTGAAGTTGAACGGTGTTCAAGTTCAAGATCAATGTGCTACAAGTTGGTGTTTATTTTTACATTAGTCGCAATGATATCAGGTAATAATTTACTTTTTGGTGAGCTGATCAATTTTTTTTACAAGACTTATGGAAGTGGGAAAGAAGGTAGTCCTAAGTGTGATGTGCCAGGGTTCGAAAACAACAAGATGAAATTGTTGAGACATGTTTCATTTGTGGATTGTCCAGTAATGTCCTGGATTTGCATTATTTTTGGGCTGCTTTTTATTGTGTATAACGTATGGTTTGTTTTCACAAGTGAGATATTTCTTTTTACTTTACCAATTTCTGTTGGGGCATGATATTCTCATGGCCACTATGCTCAATGGAACAACAATCATGAAGGACCCTTACTACTCGTAGTTGCTAATGAAAGTTGCCCACAACCACAAATCGTTGAGCACTTAGATGTTGTGGAAATTATGCGTCTACAACATATAATAATCCTTCGAAACAAGGTTGACTTGATTCAGGAAAATGTGGCAATCAATCAGCATGAAGCAATTTCCAAGTTTATACATGTAAGTTTCTTTGAAGAGATTTCTTTTACACTAGTGGGTTCGTTTTCAATAACCTACATGATAATTGTTCTATTTTTTTTATAACTTACCAGGGAGCTGTTGTTGATGGTGCACCAATAATACCCATTTCAGCACACTTAAAGTATAATATTGATGTTGTGTGTGAGTATATTGTGAAGAAGATCCCAATCCCTCAAAGGAACTTTGTTTCTCCACCTAATACGATCGTGATATGGTCATTTGATGTTAATAAACATGGTTTTGAGGTTGATGGAATAAAAGGAGGTGTAGCTGGTGGAAGCATTGTGAGGGTAAGTCTTTTGGTCAATTTCCTATAAGTCATGCTTGATTTTGCATTGTTGTCATGGCTTGAAAATATTAAAATCTGATGATTTCTGGAATGCATAACTTATATAATGTTTAATACATGCTACTCTTATTTCTAAATCGAAGTCAACAAATGAAATTAAAGATGTCTAGTATATATGTGTTATGGTTTAAAAGACTAAGGACAGACTCATTAACAAATTTTTCTTTACAGGGTGTTCAAATGTGAATCAATTCATTGAAGTTTGACCTTAGATTGTTGTTAAAGATGATAGTGGAAATATCTGATGCACACCAATATACTAAAGAATAGTTTCATTGTATGTTGGACAAAATGAGCTTCAATTTGTTGTACTTAGAGGCCTAATTGGTGTAGGACAACGATGGATCCCACATTGACACAAGCTGATAGGCTGGTACGTCAAGTTCTATGAGAGGTTGGATCCGTACATGGGATTTTTTGTTGAACTTGAGGTAAATCCTTTTATAACAAAGTAAGTCTCACTATAAGTTCTAACTAATGTGGAACTTCCTTTCTAATATTCGTTTTTACATTTGTCTTTGGCTAGACTTTTGACCCGTGTTAACTTAGGGCGATTTTCCCCAGGCCAACTCGACCCAACTCTTCTCAGGTCGTTTCGACTCGACCTTCAGTCCTGGTTGATTCAGATCTACTTTTGACCATTTGATTCGACCTTGGTTCGGGGCGACTTAGTTCGATCTTTGGTTTATGTCAAATTGGTTTAACCTTAGGTTTATTCTGAATTGGCTCGACATTCGGTTTATGTCAAATCGGTACGAAACGACATGACTTAACCTTCAGTTCAGGTGACTTAAGTCGATTTTTAGCTTGGATTCACGCAACTCAACCTTTGGCTTTGACCAAAGGTTGGTTCAAGTCAGTCTAGACTCATAATCAAACTAAGTCGGCTCAGACTAGATGTCAATATGATTCAATCTAAGCTGAAGGTCGATTTAAGTCGACTTTTTGAATTTGTAGACTTTTTTTATCTTGACCAATAAACTTTTTTTAACTAGTGGAATTTTAATTTTCTCCATCAAAGAAGTCATTTTACTTTAAAGAAATTGTTTAAATTAATAAATTATTTTATTAAATTATCCAAACACAACGTAAATGTTTTTATTGAATAATTCACTAAAAATCCTCATAATTACAATTTTAAATCGTCTTTTTTACTGGTTTTGAAATGAAAAGGCAAACATCATATAAAAAAAAAAAATACAATAAAAAAGAAAGACACCTTATAAGACTACGTTCCAATTTTGACCAAAATCTTCCTCTTCGTATTGATAAGATTTGCTTAAGTTAGTTATAGAAATGGAAAAGTATTTAGATATCCATCATGTTATTTTTGTTTCAAATTATTAGAATACTTTTAATTATCTGGTAACTGGTAACGTAACAAACTTATGTTATTTTATATTGTTTTTAGTTTTCTAACTTATTTTTAAGACGCATATTTCTCTTTTATTTATTTTCACGATTATTTAACTGTTATTTATATTTTTATTCCATATTTAATATATGATTATAATTTTTTTATATGATTATGTTTTTTATATTTAACATAATAGAAAAAATACATTTTTTTTACATTTAATAATTGATGTACCCTTGATATATTAGAAAACATTTTCAAGATATTTTCAGATAATATCTTAAATTATTAAGTTATGATAACTACTTAGAATACTTATTTTGAAGATATATATTTCAATTTTTTTTTCATAATTATTTGACATTTATTCGAGTGTTATTTATACTGTTTATTTGGTATTTATGTAATAATAATTTCTTTTTTATGTTTAGCATAATAGAAAGTAATATATGTTTTTTTACATTAAATAATTAATGTATCTTCTAATATGTTGAAAAATACTTTTAAAACATTTTCAGATAATATCTTATGATGTGATAACTAATTATCATATTACAGTTAACAAACTATTTTTAAAATAACTAATTATATTATTTATTAATGGGTAAAAAAACCTATAAATACATATATTGAGCATTTATTCAATTTTCTGTGCTCATTTTTATGTCATTCTATTTTTTATTCTCTTTAAACTCTTATCAACATGAGTGTTCCAAGATGCAAATAGATCGATAGTTTATTGTCAACTTGTCTTCGTATAATTTCATTACTTTTACCTCTAAAGCACTTTATCTTAATTTGGTGAGAACATTTAATAATACAATATTTTTTTAATGATTTTTTTTATAAAAAATATTTAATTTTATTATTTGAAACAATAAATAAATGAATATGAAAGTAAGTGCATATTTTTTTTAATAAAGATAAAGAAAAAACAAATATTTCATATTTATAATACACAAAGAAGAAAATAAAATTTTAATATAAAAATGAAGACGTTATAATCAAATCTACACCTGGTTCTCATCCTATCCCATAATGCTTTACAGTAGACAGATCACATTTGACTTTGATTTAAATTAGTTTCTATAATTATATATAAATGACCAATTTGAAAACACTTGGATGGTGTAAATATATCCTAATTCGTAAAAGAAAAATATTGCAAGAAAGCGAAACAATATTAATAAAATAAATTGAGAGAATTGGTGCTTTTAAAAAACGAAGAATTTGTTTACGATGGGAGAACATTTCTACACTGTATATCGACTATGAAAGGTCCTGCAATTGTCCAAATCAACTCAGCAAAAACTACATACTAATCTTTTGTTGTATTTTTTCAACATCTCTGAAAGGTCCTGCGTTTAGATGGTTTACGCGCGTTTCATTATCAAACCTCACCATTTTACCTCGATGGCTTTGATCAATTTTGGCTTAATTAACTTCGGCTTAATTATTCAGAACATTGGTTTCAAAATTTTAAAATAGTACTTACTCTTAAGTTTATTTTAATTTAGTATTCATATTCAAAATTGCATTAATATAGTACATTCTGTTAATTTTTTGCAAATATAGTTAATGATGTGTTACATGTCAATTCCTGATTTTTTTAATTTTTTTTTTAAATTGTCACGTGTCAAATCCTAAATACGTGACATTGTGTGTGACACGTGATATTAGTGACACGTAACAAGGTATTGTCACATGATAAAGTATCTGTCAAATGTCTATTTCAACCTACTCTCCATATATGTCTATTTATTTCAATTTAGTTCTTATATATGTTTATTTGTTTCAATTTGATCTCAGTTCTATTTGTTTCAATTTTGTCAGAATATTTTTTTACAAAATAGAAAAATATTGTGTCTCCTTAAGACCAAATTTATTATTTATATCAATGTTATATTTATATTTGATATTAAAAATAACAAATTTATCAAAACTTTATTATTCATGAGTATAACAAATATCAATGACAAAACATAAATATATTATTCATTACTTTTACCATTAATTTATAGATGAAAAATTAAAATAAATAGAACAGAGATTAAATTGTAGATAAAAAATTTACAGAAACAACTCTTTCTAACTTCGCCATTAACCAAAATTAATTTTCTCACGTAAAATAGAATCAATTTTCTCATGGTATTTTCAAACACATCCTAAAAAAATACAATTTAAGATTAAATATATATATATATATATATATATATATATATATATAATTCCTTGATGTGATACATGATTTAATATTGAAGTGTTGTTGAAACCATCCTAAAATAGAGGATGGCAAACAAAACTTCTCAACCTAATTGGAAACCATGGTCTCTTATAAGATTATCTCCACCTTCGAAAAAGCAAAATATATTTTGTTGATTTATTCCACATGAAAAAAACTACATTTAAACTTATATAAACACTTTTTCTTAATATGAAACTATTTAATTGTAAAATTAGTCAAAATAAAAAAGTTATAAATAAATATCCGCTGCAGCAAGAAGTAAAAGGAAAAAAAGAAAAAATGTCAGCAAATATTCTATAGACGACATCGTTCTAATAGCATTTGCAAAGTTCAAGTTTTTATTTTGTCACTTATCCCTACAACTACACAACCCAAAACCTCAAACCTTCATTAGCCACTTCACACTCCATTGCAATCTTGCCCCCTTCTCTGCCATACCCCTAAGTCCAAACCCACTTACCGAAATTTCTTGAAGTTCAAAAATTTCCCATAAATTGTACCCCTTTGCTTCTAAATCCACTGCCACTCCCATCACTATTGATTTCAACTGTTTCGGTTCATTGTTTGCTCTTAATCTCTGTTTCTTTTTGATTTTGGGTTACATATATTGGAAGCGAGAAGAAGATGGAGAACCTTAACTTGGCCCTTGTGTCTTCCTCTAAACCTTTGATGTTGGGACGTGTTCCTGCAAGAGACGCTGCAGACAGAGACGTGTTAAGAAGAAAGCCCTTCTCTTTTGGGAGGGTCTTGATTGCTCCTCACCGTTGTCGATATCGTGTTTCTGCGCTTTCTTCCTCCCATCATGGCCCGAAGTCTGGTATTCAGTTCTTCAACTTTTTGTCTTGTTTTGTTATTATCTTTCTATGTGCGCGTGGGTGTGTTTGATGGGGATTAGAATTTTGGGTTGGAATTTATTCTTGGTAGGAAAAGGATTCGCTGAATCACTGGGTTCTGATGGAGTCCAATAAAATGAAATGTGTACTGTTCAAGTTGAATTGATAGGTCTGATTATGCTATTGCTGTGTTTGTTTTTGCTTTTTGTTCCTTCCTCGGCACTAAAGATAGAAACCGAATTGAACATGTTGGTTCTGTTGTTATTGGACATGAGTCATGAATACACTATGTTGACATTTTCAAGGGTTTAAGGATTGTTTTGGATATTCAGGCAATAGACAAAGACACTTTTAATGATAGGACTTTTGTTCTGGAAGCCACTATTTTAGAAAGTTTAAGTCCTCTCTTCTTTTTCGGGTTTAATTATGTTTTTAGTTCATGAAATTTAGGATAATCTGGTTTTAGCCCTTCAAATTAAAAAAAGTTCATTTTAGTCCCTCAATTTTGAAAAAAAAAATGGTTTTATTTCCGAAACACGGAATTTGAGGGAAAAAAATACAATTTTAAAAATACCATTTTAGTCTTTCAAATTTATGAAGCACTTTTTACTCTATTAAGAAGTACAAACAAATGAGCCCTAATTTATGATGAATCAATATATCATTCTATATATAATAGTTCACCACTCTATGTTTAAGAGTAGTAGTAGTTCTACGCTTGGAATATAGTGTTCGTAGACAGACACAGGTTGTGGATTTTGGAGTTTTGCTCAAGCTTACTTTATAGCATTTTGAATTCGAATCCATGGTTAAAAAATTAATCTCATGTCTGTGTATTTTGAATCCATTTAAGTAATGTATATTTATCTTGTCTGTTGACTTTTATTCTCTTGTGATTAATGAGTGCTTGCTGTGCAAGTTGAATATCTCTATCAATATTTTTCACTCATCACTTAAGACGTATAAGTAATGCATGTCAGTGAAACAGTGCAGGAGAAGGTGGTAGTAAATCATTTTGCAAGTGTTTCTTCTTCAAAAACTCAAGAAACGACATCAGTTGGAGTTAACCCACAATTATCACCACCTCCGTCCTCAACTATGTAATCATTTACTCTCTTTACATTTTTCATATTACTTTTCTTTAAAATTGTGATCTCATGTTTTTATGATGGGCAGCTACTGAGGTGGTCGTAGTTGATGGATATTTTGTTGATTTAAATTTGGTGACATCTTTTGCATGTAAATTCACATTATAATTTATCTATTTACTCTATTTCCAGAGGGTCACCTCTCTTTTGGATTGGTGTTGGTGTTGGGTTTTCTGCACTGTTTTCTATGGTGAGAACTGAGAACCGTAGTCACAACTTTACATTACATGTACTGATGACGGATTTATTTTTTCTCTATGTTTAATAAATTTTTGTGTTTTTGCAGGTAGCTTCAAGATTAAAGGTGACTGCCACTCTATTGCTATGCATTGATATAAGCTTGTTCATTCTTTAATTTCGAGTATAACTGTGGAAGATGTTAGAAAGTTTGTTAGTCATTGGTGTAAAGGCTATAATTTGGTGCATACTTTGATTTTAACTGTAAATATGGGTTTGTATGTTACAAATTTCAGAAGTCATGGATATAAGCTGGTGCATTCTTTGAGTTCTACCATAAGTTATAGGGACCATGACTAGTCAGAGGAGTCATTCAATGTGAGACTCAGGAGATCATATCTTGACCATTAGATTTTAAATGAATAGTCGGATTAGCAAGTAAACACCAGGGTCAATGCGACCTTCAAATAACTTTTAATCTTGTCATTCATTTATATCTTAACAGTCAAAATTAGCCTACTATCAGCCTCTTGATCGGTACTCCCACTCCTATCACTTTGTTAATTGTAGTATATGCTCTGTCTGGCCTTATTTTTTATGTCCTGAAAATATTACATAATTTAAACATGTTTTCTAATTTTATTTTAGAAATATGCAATGCAACAAGCTTTCAAGACCATGATGGGCCAGATGAATTCACAAAATAACCAATTTGGCAATGCTGCCTTTTCTCCGGGGTCTCCTTTTCCCTTTTCAATGCCTTCAGCAGCAGGGCCCACTGTACCTGCTGGTTCTGCAACTGCTCAATCTCGAGCACCTTCAACATCTAGTAGATCTCAATCCACCATCACCGTAGATATCCCTGCAACAAAAGTAGAAGCTACAGGAACTGCTGATATTAAAGATCAAGTGGAAGTACAGAACGAACCCAAAAAAATTGGTAACTTAACCTTATAATGTCTTAAAGCAATCCTATCTGTTTCTTGTTCGATGAAACATGCTACTTTTCTATTTTATATATGGTGAGGTGATGTGTCCACTAGGAGATATATGCGGTTCCGGTTAAATTAAGTAATGGTCTTGAAAGCTCTTTGTTTTTTCTTTTTGGCCTATTTATTTGGTTTAGTACAGTAGTTTCTTTTTGGCTTTTAGCCTGGATTACTGTTCTAATTGACTTAACTCCACTGACGTTCTACAGAATACTAAAGGATGATTTGGTATTGCCATGCTGAATTTGATATCAGATATTTTTTTTATGGAATCTTCCAAAGGATATTGCCATGCTGAATTTGATATCAGATAATTTTTTTTTTTTATGGAATCTTCCAAAGGTTATTGCCAACTGGTTCAGCCTATACCATGAATGCTTCATTGACTTGCCAATGATGATCTTTAAGCTTTCTTATTTTTTGTATTATAGCTAGGATGAATCTATGTCACTAAGTTGTTTGAGCTTTGCATGCATGCAAGTGTACCAGTTTACAGTAATTTGTGTTATTTACTTTTAGTGACAAGTTACTTTGTATTAAACATTCTAATATGAAAAACTAGGGGTGAGTTGGTGAGATCACACCAATTATATATTCAGAAACTAAAATAATGTAGAAAATGGGATAATGTTGGGAAATAGAAAGTGGGAAGTTGAGGAGGAGAAAACAGAAAGCAAAAGCTTAACTATTTTTGAAATTGTTGCATATTAAAAGTATTTGAATAATTATTAATGTTTATTACTTCATTTCCTTTATTAATTATTTTTTTAAAATTTCAATTATGATAAATATTTTTAAAATATTTGCAACAATTTCTTGTTATCTATATAAAGATTTCCAACAGAAATTGAAGATGGAAAACCTTCATTATCCATATAAGTTGCAGTGATCATATCTGATGACAGCTTTTATGTGCGTAAAAATTGAAACTTTAATTGTTAAAATTCCTTAGACTTTCCATTATAGCTTTTGTAGATGTTACTCCTGAAGAAACTGTGCAGAAGAGTCCTTTTGAAAGTGTTAAAGATGATGAATCAAGTTCTGTCAAGGAGAAAGCCCGGGTTCCTGATGAAGTGAGTTTATAAGATACACGTTTTTGCTAAAGAAGTTCAGTGACCTGTGTTGTTCTTAATATCTAATACGTATTTATTGAAGGTTTCTCAAAATGGAGTTCCCTTTAACCAAGGTTTTGGTGGTTTTCCTGGTTCTCAATCTACAAGTAAGTAGAGTCTGTTGAAATTGTAAATATTTGCAGTTCAGCTTTATTGATGGAAAACCCCATGGAATGTGATGTATCTATTCAAGCCTCAATTTATGGGAAATGCGCTGACATAACATGGCCTTAGATCAGTCTTGCCAAATAAATGAGTTGTACTCGTTGCATTATGATAGTAAATATCAATTAATTCTTATCATTGCTGAGTTTATCGTGGCACCTCATATGCTTTGTAATTTTACTCTTATGAATTTTTTCTTGTTAGCTTTCCTTTACTTTATGACTCTGATTAAGTATTTAAAATAATGTTGTAAATAAAAAAAATATTAGCATTTTAATCTCATTGGTATTATGGCTTAAATCAATTAAACTTTTTTTGTTGTCTTGAAATATATATTGTTTGTACAATTGTTATTTCCATGTTTCCTTCAATGAGCTGCTTTCTGGTTTAATCAAGTCCTAAAGCGCCATTATTTATTTTTGGATAGAAAAATCAGTCTTGTCAGTGGATGCTTTGGAGAAAATGATGGAGGACCCAACAGTACAGAAGATGGTTTATCCGTAAGATTAATTCCCTTCATCTTAAATAATGTTTATACTTTTGCATTTCTTGTGGCTTTGTCAGTAGAGTAGGAATATGTATATGTTTAAACTTTGAGTAGTTTGGTAGAAGTCTCTTATCTTAGAACTTCTGATGGCAGAAGTACTAGTAGTACCTTTAGTGCTAGTACCTTTTATATTCAGAATTGGAGTTTAGAGTAGTTTTATTCTTTTGTTTATTTCTTTTGAAATGTTTACTTTGGAAGTTTGGATGTATCTAAAGATTCTGTTGGAGCACTTAATTGTTTTTCCCTCTGTCCTCTTGGAACTTTGCTGCAGATAGTTTTGAGGGAAGCCTATACTTATGCACTCTTTTCATTTAAATTTTTTTTTCTTTATTCGCAAATGAATTGTAATTGGTTTACTGGTATCCTTTTAATTGTTGATCATGGAGTGGAGTGGAACTAACTTATCTTCTTTCTCTTGTAAAATAAACTGATTCCTAATGTGTTCTTGTTTACAATTACTTAATAAAAATTTCATATATGATGTACATGTTTGTGTAGATTATTTAAGAACTTTTTTCCCTTGTTATCCAAAAGGTTTTTACTTTTTTTTTTGTTTTGTTGCAGCTATTTACCTGAGGAGATGAGGAATCCTGATACCTTCAAATGTAATTCTCTACTTTTATCAGTTTCCTGCTAATAATAGTTTTAAGTGCAGTGTGTAATTTTTGTTGTTTAGCTCCTTTCGGGAATAAATCCCGTGTAACCACAATGTGAGTTTGCTTGTTAACTTTTGTTTACATGCTTAATATAGACTGTATGCAACACTTGTATATACGCATCCTTTTTTATCTGTTACCATTATATAATGTAAGCACTTCTTTATGTTTAAAGATAGTCGTAGGTCAAAAGTCATGTCTTTCTGCATAACTTGATATAATTGGCCAATGAGTGATAGTTGCTGTTCTGTCGCTGCTTTTAATAGGGATGCTGCAGAATCCACAGTACCGTCAACAACTGGAAGAAATGCTGTAAGTTCTTCACACTGTTTTCTTCAGATGCTTAGAGCCTTTTTGCTTTACTAATATTCCCATTGACTATAGCTCAATTTGAACAGCTAAGATGGGAAAATGCTCATCTGCATTAAGCTTGTTTGACATATTTCTACAAAAACTAGTTTTTGGGTGAATGGAAAAGTTCTTCAGAATTACAATCCAGTTATTAACCTCTTATTTCATGAATTTGATGAGATGATAATTAAAACTGACCCTCGTTCTTTATCCTTCATATATTAGAATTTATAATTTAGGATTAGGAAAAAACGGTGGCCATGATTGAAAGATCTGTTTTACTTCTTTTGTACTCTTGGCTTCCAGCCCTCCCTCTAACCTATGGGGTTGGAAATGCGTGTTCTTACATCCGGACATTGTTGTTTAAAGTTCATCTCCTTGTCCTTCTCCCCTTGTATATTTAGATTAATTTATATTTTAGCTTTTCAGAGCCAGGTTCATGTGTCTTATGACAACCACACTCAATGTCATTGCATTTACTTGAGATCTCAAGTATCTAAAAATTGTATTTCTTATTTTTTATTTCCCTCTCATCCGATGTGCTGCAGTTAGACAAATCTGTGCATATTTTGTTAATATAGGGTATGAAGTCTTCTCTGGTGTATTAATATAGGTTATGAACCCTTCCTTGTTATTCTTAATGTTTGATTTCAGAAGCAACATGGGTGGTACTGAATGGGACAGCCAAATGATGGATACCTTAAAGAATTTTGACCTCAATAGTCCCCAAGTTAAGCAGCAATTTGGTGAGTTTTTTTATCATTGTTATGCCTTAAATCTTATTTAGTGTCACGTCTTTTCTGAGAGCAGGATCAACTATCGTAGTTCAATTTTTGCTTGTCACTTATTGACATGAAAATATTCTTAAATTAAAAAATCTCTTCTCTTGCTTCCATCCTATGGAAATCATCTGTTCTACTTAGTTTGTCATCGATTCTTGAAGATCAACACCTTTTTTTTTTTCTCTGAAGTTGCATTACAAATGGGCGATAATTGACTATTTATTCATGATTTATTTTTATAAGTTGATTCCATCTGTCCGGTTACTTCTCAACATTCTAATATTTTCTTTATCAAATATTGGTTTTAGTTCTGCTTTAATAGGGGATCATATACTGTTATTTTTTAAAAGAATCAAAATAAAAATTTTCTCTGAACTGATAAAATGCCTTGGTAAGTTCCATTGTGAAAAAAGAAAAAAAATCTGATAGGATCTCATTCAGAAACACACCACCTTTCTTGCCAATTTATGAAACAGTAGTATTTGGTATGATTCAACATTCTTTTTTACTCATTAACAATGTTTGCTCGACTTCGCTGACTAATTTATCTTTATATGATTGTAGACATCACTAGTTTCTTCTCTCTCTAGGTTTAATTTATTGAATTCTCAGAAGCCGTGAAAACTGATGATAAGTCTTTGAAAATATCACCTCGCATATTTCCCTTCAAACACTGTTAACAGCTTACGAATGAATCTTTCACTCCACTCTGGGTCTTCTCTTAAAGTGTTTTTACTTTCACCAGATCAAATTGGGCTTTCTCCTGAAGAAGTCGTTTCAAAGATTATGGCCAATCCTGACGTTGCAATGGCTTTTCAAAATCCTAGAGTTCAAGCAGCTATCATGGATGTATGTTCTAACTTAAATACTTTATTAGTCTTTCATGTCAAAACTCCTCTCTGACCGAATCTTGTTGTGGTCGCAGTGTTCACAGAATCCGATGAATATTACCAAATATCAAAATGACAAAGAGGTATGCTTATCAAAACTCCTATTGTGTTCTAACCCACTGGAATTGCTGATTTTTCCTGGCTTCAAATAATCAATTGCAACATGTGGACAAGACTATATTTTTTACTTTAAGAGTTTAGAGAGAGAGAAACATTCTTATTAATGTTCTTACAGCTGGCATGAACTGTGTTTACAATTTTTATGATTTAACACAGAAAAGGGATTTAAAACATGAGGTTTTGAATTTGCAAGCATGCCTTCATGTTTCTAATGAATAAAGCTATATAATTACCCTCTCTATGAGTAATTTCTAATGAATCTAATAAATGTCAATTTTTTTAAGATTTGGCTCTTAAATTTTTTCTGATGGTTTTTCCTCTTGAACACTTCAGATTATGGATGTCTTCAATAAAATATCAGAACTCTTCCCTGGAGTAGGTTCACCATGATTCATTTGAGTTGCTGTTTGCTGGGTCAAGTTATGAGAACACCTCTTCCTAACCAACCACATGTTATCATGCAAAGCTCTCATGCTCACGGTTACAACTCCATTGTGACATGCGGATACTAACTGTGTCTGGCCTGGGCCAAATATTGCCATTTTTTTTTTCACTAAATAGTTGCGAATGTACATTGATGTTTGAAATTTCGGCCAATATTTTGTTTTGAGGAATTTTATCTGCAGTTTGTTTTTGTGTACTCAGGTTCCGTAAAATTGTGAATGTTTCACATAATAAATTTTCATAAATAATTAGCTGAGTTAAACTATTATCTGGGTGTTTGTTTGTTCGTATATGAACTTTTAACATGGATAACATGGCTTCTTAAAATTTGGCGTGTAATTGAAGATGAATCATTTGTTTGGAAAAGTTTTACCTTAACCTCCGACAAGTAAGAAGTAAAATTATATAAGTTAAAAGTAAGAATTTAGAAGATATACGTAGGGTTTTTATGAATTATTTTTTAGTTCTTGAAAATAAAAAATATTTTTTTTTCTATTCTAGGAACATGAATAAGAAGTAAGAAGTTGAATTCCAAACTGAACTTTTGTAAGCAGCCAGATAAGTGGAAACTGTCAAATCCTGTAGTGAGCCGTTTCATCGAGGGCTATCCGTTGGAGTTGGTAGACCTTGGGCTAATGTCAGTGTTTTTGACGATTTTAATAATTTCAACTTTGACTATCCTTTAACATGCAGTTGACTGGTTGGTAAAGGCAACAATGATTGATTTATCACAAAAATTCCAAAGTATAGCCGTTGATGGTTTCGTAAACCAACGTAAAGTATAACACCAGTAATTTTTTGTGGTCCAAATGAAATATATAACCGTTATACGAATTCCCCATTGTACAAATTTGAATGGTGACAGAGCAAGAAGTGCAAGCAAAGTAGTATTTAATATTTATTACTGCATGGTATATACTTCCATGGTCAGAAAAACATTATGAAATTGAAGTTAGTGACTTTGTGGGGTCGGCTGGATCAGACAGCACAACTTGACCCTTTAATGAATCTGTGTCGCAAAATTACAGCCCGCTCGGTATTTCAAATTTTGAATTGTTTCTCTTTCACTGTCATTGATAAAAAGGCCACAATCTTTTTTTGAAAAAAAGATTCTTGGCCATTGTTCAACACCACGTTCCCCCTCCTCTCTGCTCTCTTTTCTAACTCTGATTCCATTCTCATGTTCTTTCTATCCTAACACCATCTACGCATTTTTTTTACTTTACATTTTTCTTCACAAGTATCTTTCTCTCAAAATTCCATGGGTGCATGTTTGAGTAAGAAAAAAGGGTCTTCTACTTCTACCTCTTCCCCTCTTGCTGCACCCAAGTCAGCTTCCGCAGTTGCTGAGTTGAAGAAATCTTCTTCTGTTGTTGGTGTCAATGTTTCCAAACCCAAACTGGAAACTGACCCAGAAGTGAAACCGAAGAAGGAAAACCCAAAGAAAGTGGAAGAGAAACATGAGGCAGTGGCAGAAGTTGAGGGGCATGTGAAAAAAGAGATATTCATCATCAAGCACAGGAAGAGCCATGATGATAGGGAGAGGAATTCCAAGTCGCCACCTTGCACCACTCAGCAGAATGTCACCGCTGAATCAATGGGTGACATAACCGCACAACCAGCAGCAACAAACATTGGTGCTGTAGGTGTGAGGACTTCAAGCTGCACCAAAGAGGAGGTGGATGCAATTCTCATACAGTGTGGGAGACTCAGCAGAAGCTCCTCAGGTAATGCTGTTGCTGCTTCTGGTGAACACAGAAGAAGGTACTCAGGTTCAAAGAGAAGTTACGATTTTGACCATTGTGACAATGACACCATTTCCAATGATGAGGACTCAAAGAAGGGCAATGCCAATGAAAGCAACAGTGATTTGTGTGAGGATGAGAGGCACCAACACCGGCTGCGGCACCGCCAGTCACCGAGTCCAAGACCTTCTTCTCAGGAAAGGAGAAGAAGAACACCAAGCAGGGAAAGAGAGCAGCAACAACGTTCAAGCAGCCGAGAGAGGAGAGTTAGTAGATCTCCTGGAAGAAGGTCATCAGAGAACGCACCTGCCATTGCAAGAAACAATAGCAACACTAGTTCTAGGCCTGGGAAAATGGTTTCAGTGCCGGCCACTGTTTCATCACTAGTGATGGATAAGAGTAACAACAATGGTGGTGGTGGTGGAGAATCTGCAGCAACCACTGGCATCAAGAGGATAACAGTGAAGAGAAATGTTGGTGCTGCCTCACCGCGTTCTCAGTCTCCTGCAAGAGCAAATGCTAATAATAAACCATTCAACGAGAATCAGCAGCCTCCATCCCTTAGCCGCAGCTCTTCAAGGAAAGCAGAACAATCACCTTACAAGAGAAATCCATTGAGTGAGATTGAACCTAACTCCCTTTCTTTTCCACATTCAGCAGCCAACAATAACAGCAACAGGGTTCTAAACAGACCCAAAAAGGAATTTGAAACAGAGGCTATTCAGGTACTATTTTAACTCTTTAACATTTGCTTCACAATTTTTCAGCTTTGGAGATTCGACCTTTCATCTTTCATGTTGAGAAATAGATTAGACTTATTGATGTGATTAATGTAAGTTATATGTTTATCCTCACTGCAGAGAACAAATAGCAGCAGAACTGCATTGGACAAAGGCATGACTGTGAATTACAAGACAAAGGTGCAACAAGAGGGAGATATCAAAGTGCAGTCTTCAATGACCGATAATGTTGTGGTGAAAACAATGGTACCAGCAGGATTGGACAACCCAAAACCCCATACATTAACAAGAAGCAGATCTTCAAGGCGATCCCGGGACTTAGACCTCAACCCTGAAGCTCTATTGAATCCTCCGCAGTCCTACGCATCACTGCTGCTTGAAGATATCCAGAACTTCCATCAGAAGAGCACTCAACCTGTTTCTCTTCCAGCTTGTGTCACCAAAGCTTGCTCTATCCTTGAAGCTGTTGCTGATCTCAACGCTAACACCAGCTTAAATCTCTGTGGTGCAGAGGACAGGAGAAGTGCACCAGCTTTTCAGTGTAGTAGGAATGATTACAATGTTCCATTGACTGCCAATGATTATGGGAAGAGGGAGCCAGATGCTGAGGACCCAGTTGTGGAATCTATGTTAGTATTCAATGATGATGATGATGAGATGGAATCAAGCTTGCATAAGTATGTGACAGTGAATAGGGGTGGTTCACTTGGTGGGGTGGACATGGAGGACCAAGAGTCTTCAGGAAGCAACAGCTTCACTGTCGGTAATGGTCAACAGCACTGGGGAATTTCTTCTTCATGGGAACCCAGCTCTGTTGAATCAAGAGATTGCAGGACCTCAAGATTGAACTACTCCAGAGAGGAAGGGAGTGTGTCATCTGAAACAGGATGTGATCATCAGCATGGGAGTGGGATAGGTCGTGGAAGGCTTGGTGCCAATAAAGTACTTCACAACGTACCTATTGTCACAGCATCTGCACCCTCATAGACTGTGTTGAATGAATTCTCTTCATCTTGTATGTTACATACTCCATGAGTTTAGACATTCCTAATGTTTGTAGTTGCATACTTCGCAGCCAGTTCTTGTTTAACTGAGGTCAACATTTTAACATGTATCAAATTGGAACCTTATGCTCTTTATTTTTACAATTGGAACAGTATAACATAGGTTGATCAATCTTGCATTTAGCTCCATTTATAGTAACTCCGATCCTATGTCCGGCGGCAATGATTCGTTGTTACAATTTCCAAACGAAAATGGGAACAAAAGCTGTTACGTTAAATAAATTAATGAACAAAGTTTATTCGGGGAGCCTAGTCAACAGTGTTTTGCAATTGACTTCGGTTGGTATAGCTTTTCTGCATTTTAGTGTAAAAGTTAACCTGTTTGTCGCTTTTGATTTTGATTAGTGCAGATGAATCATATAATTAATGCAAGTTTATGTTGTTTTATAATTTCAGATATGCACGTACAAAGAAGTTATTAATCATTAGTTAAGAATACGAGCAGAAGGTTCATATTATAATTCGTCGAGTCCTCTACAACTCATCCATAAACTAAATAGATCAATAACTATTTAGTTATTATTTGATTAAGGAGTACCAGCATGTACTGAAATCAATATATTTCTTTCATAACAGATTCGCTACATACCAAACTTGTCTATGAAAATATTTCTTTCATATATATCAACCTTGTCATATACTGGTCATAATAATATGTACATTCTGTTGAGTCATAACATCTTATACAACAAAAGAACCTTTACGGAAACAATTTATTCCGATATAAGGTTTGTGTCCTCCCGAGGTAACTTCCAAGTTTTTGGTATATGTTGCCTCAGCTTATGAAGAGGCTTGAGCCTAATTTAACTAACAAACAAAATTGTATTTACTCACAAAGGCTCAAAGTCGTTTATCACCAAATTTTCCTCCTCAGTCCATACTTGTTTCTGTCGTTCCCAATTTCAGTTCATGATAAACATCTAATTCCCCGAGCCATTTTTTACCGTTGGATTAGGTTGAAAGAACCAGGCAAAAATGATAATTCATTCAGCAGCGTTTCTGAAGTTAACCATGTATATTCCAGCCACAGTGACCAAGGCCCCAACTAGTTGTACAGGAGAGAAGGTCTCGCCAAGATAGAGAAACCTGAAATACCAAAGCAAAATGTGAGTCATACACAAAGTCCTCGGAAAGAAATTTAAACTTTAAAAATGAAAGAAAACACTAATTGCTGGAGAAAATACCAGTACCAAAAAAGAGGAACTTCAAAATATTATGTAAGAATGTCAAGGAATTTCCAAAACATTAAATGTAGATGGTCACTTTTTTCTCCTTAATGACATTCCTAGTAAAATCTGAAAATAATCGAAAATCATATGACTATTTCTCATTGTAAGGCAGCCTTACCCAAAAATTGAAGCAAACATTGGAGTTAAAAACGTGAGTGAACTGAGCTTGGTCAAGCTGCCTGCAGTGCATCACAATGCAATATCAATATGGTGGTCTATTTCTATGGGATCATTAAAGATTTTGAAAAACAAGAATTTTCAAAGCATTACGCATACAAGTTATAGCTAAAGATACATCAATAACAGTGATTACAATATTGAAGAATAAATTAACCATTTCGGGTTTTACATGGAAGCTGGAATTCTCAGTGACCATAGAAGGAAACTCATTGATGAAGAGAATAAAATATTGCAGGAGACATACAGACCTTTAGTTGCACTGTAAAAGAAGACGCCATAGCTGACGGCACTTCCAAAAACAGATGTATACAGGAGTGCCAATATGTCAGGTGAAGTGTACTCTTTGAGACTCCCACTCACCGCAGGGTCATTGTTAAGAACTGAGAATACCAGAAGTGGGAGACCACCAAGAATCATATGCTGCAACAAGAGTAAAGTTTTGACCTATAAGCTTATAACCATAACATCATATGTGGAATAGCTTCCTCCATTTTGCTTGTGTTTTCCTATTTTTTTCTTAGACGACAGTTTTTTATGAAATAATCATATATAAGACATGAATATAAGAACACAGTACACTCCATTTCACTAGTATCACATACAAACTTACTATTGAAATATATAATATTTCTAGATACATCTGCAAAAATTGCTGCAACTATAATAGTGAACCGTAGAGTAGAAGCATATCCAAATTTTATAGTTTAACAAACTTGCCATGTCTGGTTTTCAAACTGATAATGCAAAGAGGCAATATGACACTTTAAAACAAACACGATCATTTAGTCATGCGTCATAGGTATTTAACAATGGTAATCAACATAAAGATATCAAACACTATATAGTCAAAAAGTATTTGAAGCGCACCCATCCAGTTGCCATGACAGAATCAGAGTATTTGGAGACCCACCGGACCATGACTGTGCCAACTGCCATACTCTGAGCTGCAAGAAGCATCCACCACTCACCACTTCCCCACAATGAGAAGTTGCTTTCATCAAATGATAGGGCGGGTAGCTGCAACAAAATCATCAGTGCTTGCAGAAATTGTATATTTCCAGGTAATAAAAAGTAAATAGGTAATTGAATAAAAAATTTGGATGGTAACAACTGCAAAACGTATTCTTAACATCCTTCTAAATCAAATATACAAGAATTCAACTATTAATTTTGTGTTGTGCTTTAAAGGGTACGATGTTTACTGATGTTTGCTTAAAACTAAATGCGGAATCGAATTTACCTCGAGTAGTACAAGTCCAATGACACCAAGTACAAGCCCAGCAGCTCCAACAACTCCAATTGACTCCCCAAATAACAAAGCCGCAAGTACAGCCACAGTCAAAGGCTGTGAATCAATTATAACCTGCAATATATCCACCCACGGTAGATAATCAAAGCATGCAACAATAATGGCTGTCGCTATCAGAATTGGAAAGTAGAATTTGAATCAATATAAAATTCACTCTAATCAAATAATAATATAACTTATATAGAATGCAGTTACTATGCAAAAAGAAAACTATATGAACTGTCACGAATGATCACAAAATTATTAACTTTTTACAATAATTATTTATAAGAAATATAATTAAATGAATTCTAATTGATTGAGAGAACTAAACTTCATAATGACAGTTTATCAAAACTAATTTCACACACACTTCACTAGTTAAAAATATTTATATTGTTAAACCCAGCAGACATTAACAATAGTAAAAACAGTTATATTGTTGACACCACAGTTAATTACATTGGGTTTAACATTTTAAAATAATTATTATAAAAATTAACAAACTTATCCTGCGTGGCTATTATATTATAATAACAAAGTTAACAAACCTTCACATTGTTAGATTATTATGCTTATGATATTTTTCTAGTATAGTATTTTATAAAGGAAGCATTATATAAAAAGAAATGTACTAATAAGATTTAGGAAAATCTTCTCAATAAGTATTATAAGAAAATAATTAAAAAAGTTTGCTCATAAACTAATACTAGTTTTAACATAGATTAACATTCACTATTCAAAGAAGCTAAGATGCAATTAATTTTAAACCTAACTCATACATAAACAAATTTTGGCTTATAGATAAATTACACTTATACACGCATAACTTAAATTTAACTTATTAAAAAAAACTCATTTTTCTTTTATTCTTTTAAGTGTAAGTTTGTCCACTTCAGACTTAGTTTGAATGCATAATAATGGTAAAATTGATGAAGAAATTAAGTGGCAACATACGCTTCCTAAACCAGCTGATGTCCTCTGCAATCCTTCTGCGAGAAAACCCTGGCACAATCAATAAATCAAACTTCAACCTATAAGCATTGTATTGTATTTGTATTCAGGAAGAAAGAAGAGAAAACCTTGTCACAATCAATAAATCAAACTTCAACTTATACTGTATTGTATTGTAAAGAAGAAGACGAAGAAGAACCTGAAAGCAAGTGGCATCAACGAGGGCGAAAAGTGTGATGGAAAGCCAAGCATTGAAACCAGACGGAAGAGACTTTCCTCTCGAAGCCGCGAAACCCACGAGAAGAAACCCCGCAGGAATGAGGCGAAAAGCGGAAACGAAAAACGGCCCATATTTGGGAAGCACCTCTTTCATCGCCACCATGGCCGTGCCCCAGAAAAAGAATGGCGAAACCAACACCGTCCATTCCCACAGCGCTTCTGCGAGGCAGGGCATCGACGATGAAGACGAAAGTGTTTCCAATTCTGTCTTTTCCGTGTTCACGAGGCACTCCACGTCTTGTCCGGTTCCCACGCAATCCACCTCGTCCGGAGGCAGCGCTGGAGAATCCGGCAAGGCGGTTTTGTTGGAGCATGGAACCCTAAACCGGAGAGAAGGTGGAGCAGCGGTGGAATGACGACAGGAAGAAGGGGGGAATGTGAGGGTTTGGATGCGAAATTGGGAAGTGATGGAGTGGCGGCGAGCGGTGGTGGTGGTGGTGGCGGTGGTGGGTACAGCGAGGGTGGCGGAGGGAGAAGGGCACCACCACGACGCCATGGTCGGAGTGAGTGGGTGGTGCTGTGGTGATGTGTTGCGCTTGGTATCAGAAACAGTAACTAGAAATTTGTGGTGCAACTGCAAGCAAGTGTAATAATAATGAAATAAAATTTAAATAATGCACCTTATTTTATTTTGAAAAAGAAATTTAAAACATTATTTTTACATTTTTTAAATACTACTATTCACCTTAGTATTCATGGATGGGATAGATGAAGTTATTAGAAATAAGAATGGTGTTTTTTTACCTGAACCCTCATAATTTTTGGGTGCACTCTTTGAGTTTTGAAATGAATATTTTACCTTTAGTAAAAGTAACTTTTAAATAATTTGTATTAGAAATTTTTTGAAATAAGTTTTTCAAAACATACTTTCTAGAACAAGTTTTTTATATTAGATTTTTTTTTTTTGAAAAGGGACTCTCAGAAATACATTCTAAAACTGTATTTTAAAATAAGTTTTTTGAAACCATTAAATGTTTTCGGGGGAGTAGAGATGTCAAAATGAGTTTTAAATTGTGAATCAACTTGGTTCATCATGGGTTCGAACGGATTAGGTTGAAAAAAAATCAGTTTTTTCAAAAATAGGTTGAATTCAACCCAATTCACTTAATCCACGGGTTCGTACCGGATTAAAAGTGGGTTGACCCACTTAATCCATCTATATAGACACTTTCTTGAAAATAATTCATCATATATTAGTGGTGAGCATGATGAAAATATTGGTTCTTGATTTTACATTTTATTGTCATCTAATAGGTTGCTTAAAAAATTATTTAAATATTTGAATACTTAAAAATAAATACATAAATAATGTTTTTATGTACGTTGGTGAGTCAACCCACTTAACCTATCAACCCGTTATAGGTTGTGCCGAACTGCAAAATTTTTAGTTCACCATAAAATGAGTCGGGTTGATGTGAATATACAATTAGTACTGATGGGGTGCATGAAGCAAGAATATGTTTCTGCCTCAAATTTAATTGGGCTTGATTATAGTCATTGGAGATGGAGAAGCTAATCCAATAAGGTTTGATGATTTTTTCTTCCTGCAGTCCAAAGATTATTAACTACAACTCACACTACAAGCAAAAAGAAGAGAAAGTAAAATGATAGGTTGTTTCAGAAAATCCTGTTCTGAAGTACATCTCATATGTTTTGGAAAATTTATTCCAACAAATTTACATTCCAAAAAAATTATAGAATAGATAATTGGAAATCACCTTACAAAGAGTAAAATAGTCATTTTAAAAATTATGGAGGTGCAGGAAGAAAAATCTACTTCTATGAATTAGTAAGCCCACATGCACAAGTAGTGTATTAATAAACTTCATTTTCAGTTAATTGACCAAAACTAAAATAATAAAAAACCGCTCATGGAAGAAGAATTGGTCAGGAAAAGAACCAAATGAAAAAGTAATACTTGACTATTTCCAAAAACTACTTAATATGTATTTTCTTTCAAAATAAAATAGTGACAAAATCACCAAACTTTAAACAAATGATATTTAAAATATAATAATTATTCCTAACAATTAAGATAAGAGGATTAGGTAAGTGGAAACTTGAATTTAATGTTAAAAATTAAATTGACACACACGTTTGTTAATTATTACTTTTTTATTTTAAGAAATGTAATAGGAATGAAAGAAAAGAGCTTTGACTTTGTCTTTAGAACGCGTTATATGCGGCTGCAATCCTTTGAATATGAACCTTTTGTTTACATAAAATATGTTATGCGTTTTACTTGAAAGCAACACTATGTGATCCAAGTTGATTATAGAAATAGGAACTCAGATAATTTTTCAAGTTTAGATTCTCTTATTCATTTTGGTGTTATTCTTCTATTATATTTTTAAAATTTAATATTCTTCTATTAAATTAAGGACAATACTAATAATCTAATAGAGAATTAAAATTCGAAATTGTGGGATAAATATAATTTTAAATTCACTTGCTTACTAATAAATAATGTGATTTCTTGAATTTTTAAGAGTGATTTGTGATTAATTACATATTTTGTAATGATTATGTATTGTTAAGTAGAGTTTATCCAAATTCAAATAAGGGATCACATTATCAAACATTTGTGACGTTGAGTTTGAAGCTATGGAACATTTTGAGTGCACGATTTCAATGGTTTACACGATTGGAAATTTTCTTTCACTTAATATTATCCCTTTTCAAATTATTCAAAACTAAAGGTCCATTTTTATAAAATATAGTAGAATTGAGACAAAAATAAAATTGATAACATTTAAAATTTGTGTTGAAAAAACTATATGATTAAAAAGAAGAAACAAGGGTATATTACTAATGAAGACATATATTTGAGTTTTATTTTTCAAAACCACAAGTAACATTTTTAATGATTTTATCTAATAAGAAACAGTATTACGTCAAAGAACACATATTCTATCATTAACATACGTAAAAGAAATATAATTTATTATGCAACATGGTTTATTATGTTTTACTTTATCATATGACATTTTCTTACAGAAACTGGTTCAAGACTTTTTTTTGCAGAAGATGCCAAATGGATAGTTGTTTTATGCAGCAACTTACCAACTATATACATAGAAAATACCAAGGTACCTGTTGTGTGAACATTTTTATTTGATTCTGTAGCTAAAAACGCTTAAAATCACAAAAGTTGTTCGATTTACATCAGCATTATAAAGACACAAAGTTGAATAATCGCCTCATTCTGCAGACAAAATTAAAACCAGACAGTGACCCTTTTAAGTTTTAACATTTCAAGTCAAACATTAATATAGGAAGCTTCAACTCTGCTCATTCGCCATTACCAACTCCTCTACGTGTTCATCATCCCACGCTCTTTCTCCACACACCCTATTGAATATTATTCATTCACCTATATATTTACACAAGTTAATCAACAAATATCATCAAAAGCTTCAATTTTTTTTGCATAATTTGCAGATTCTTCTTGCTATTTTGCACCAAAAAAATGATGGCGGAACACCAAAGAATTCATCCTGTTCATGATGTGGAGGCACCACACAGACCTCTGGTGCCTGGAAACAGTACTAAATCTGATAGGGTTTTTCCTAAACGAAGTTTTCCTGTGATGCATTCTAAGCCACCGAAGAGAAGAAGAAGCTGTTGCTGCAGGTTTTTGTGTTGGACACTTAGCATATTGCTGATTTTGATCATTGCTATTGGCATCACTGTAGGGATCATGTACCTAGTTTTTAGGCCAAAGCTCCCAAAATACTCAGTGGACCAACTGAGGATAACCCAGTTCAGTGTTTCTGACAACAACACCCTCTCAGCCACCTTCAATGTGGCAATCACTGCAACAAATCCGAACAAGAAGATTGGGATATACTATGAGGGTGGAAGCCACATAAGGGCTTTGTACATGGGAACACAATTGTGTGAAGGGTCTTTGCCAAAGTTCTACCAGGGTCACAGGAACACCACAGTGCTTGATCTGTCTCTATCAGGTGAAGCACAAGATGCAAGTTCTTTAACAAGTAGAATTCAGGAGCAGCTGCAACAGACCAATAACATTCCCCTTGATCTTAAGGTTAATCAACCTGTGAGGGTTAAGCTTGGTAAATTGAAGCTCTTCAAGGTCAAGTTCAGGGTTAAGTGCAAGCTTGTGGTGGATAATCTTGGTGCTAGTAATGATATTAGCATTTCAAGCAGTAGTTGTAAGTTCAGACTCAGGTTGTGAATTCACTAGTTCATATTTCTGTTAATTAGGGTAGTGTATGTGCCATTGTTTATTCACTAGTTCTTCTTTTTGTGGTTTGTTTGATTGATACTTTTCATAAGGGATTGAGGATCTTATGTGGTTTTTCTCTCCATCAGAATTGAGATACAGTTCTTGTAATTTGATTCTATTTATTCAGCTGCTATTTCTTACTCACGAATTGGCATACATTATTATCTGTTTCATATGCTTAATTAATCACAGATTAATCCCAAACCAACCTTTTAAGATAATTAGTTTTAAAATTTAGATTAGAGGTTTTTAATTGTATAATCCAGAAATATATATATATATATATATATATATATATATATATATATATATATGAAATTTAAATATTTATAAGAATGTATTAGAAAAGACTTGGGTGCAAAAATAAATTAAAAAATAACTTTTTAATAATTAAAATTTGATAACTTTCATAATTTGAGGTGTTTTTTTTAAGTGATGACTTCTTATTTCTCTATTTTTTTTCGTTTTCTTATATTTCAAAATCATTCGGAAGATATCATTCCAGTTATTCAAATAAATTCTCCTACACTGCCTAATAAACCAACTCACACTAACACCACCCAATCTTTTCATAAACCTAAATCATGAAAAATAATCTAAAAAATATAAAAATATAATTTAAAATTAAATAGTTAAATCAATAAAATTAGCATATAATATAATGAATTAATGATTGATACTATTGTGATAATATCAATTTCAGTCTTTTAGTTTTTATGGATTTCCATTATTTTTACTTTATTTACGTGTGTGATGTTATTCGGTTTTATTTGGTGATAGTAATATGTAATCGCTAAAAAGTTACTCATATTTTTATAATTAAAGTATAAAAGTTATTTAAAATTAAATCTTTTACATTTTTCAATAATTAAAACAAAGAGTTTACATATTAACTCGTCTTTTATATTTGCATCCAAGTCAATTTTACACTGAAGTGAAAATAGTGAAATTGCATTTTTGGTATGATTTTACAATTTTTAAAATTATTATTATTGTATTCAAATTTAAATAAAATCGTTATTTAAATTATAGCACTTTTTATCTATTAAACTTAATTATATTATATTAATTGTTGCTCCTACAAATATGTTATTATCTTTAGATTTCAGAAAAAATAAATGCTAATGTAATTAATTAAAAAATACATTAAAATAATTTAGATGTATAATTAAATGATTATATTTGAAATATTATACATCTACGCATACACTATACACTATATACAACATAAAATAGTAGTATTAGACTTGTTTTGTTTAACTGAAACGCAGAGTGTAACCAAGATTCTCCGACATCAAAGCTAGCAACTTTTGCATCCAACTTCGTATCCTCATCGTACCTTGTTACCGATTCCATATACTGGATGGAGAATCGGGTCTCTGATTAAAAGCGGGAACATAATTTTCTCTGTTCTGGAATCTGCGTTCTTTTTTATTAATAATTGAGTCTCAGGTGTTCGACGAAATGTCAAACCGAGTTTGCATAAAAAAAGGGTTGTTGCCACTAATGGGTGTGAAGTTTATGGGCAGACTGGAACACCCAACTCGTTTTCCCATGTGTGTTCGATCCAAAACAACGTCTTCTCAGTATGTAGCATCGAGATTTCGAGACCCCACGTTTGAGAAACTCATGGACAACTATAAAAACCTTGTTAAGGTCATTTCCATTCAAGACCTCATCCTTGCAAACCCAAAGAACCAATCAGTCTCCATTGATTTCCTCTCGAAGCTCTCTCAGAAGCTCCACTTAAACCGTGGGGCCACTGCCTTCCTCCGCAAGTTTCCTCACATCTTCCACATTTACTATGATCATTCCAAGTTGAAGCCCTTTTGCCGGTTAACTGACGCTGCTCTAGGTGTTACACGGCAGGAAGCGGTGGCCATCAATGCTTCTTTGCCTGTTGTTGTTGAAAGGCTTGTCCGGATACTATCCATGTCAGCATCCAGAATGGTGCCTCTTAGAGCTGTTTTTAAGGTTTGGAAGGAGCTTGGGCTGCCTGATGATTTCGAGGACTCTGTTATATCTGCTAATTCTGGTGTTTTTCAGCTGTGTGATGGCCATGAACAGAATACTCATTTGTTGAAGCTGGTTGATGGTGTTTCCAGAAATGGCATTAGGGCGGCTGTTGAGGATTGGAGGGTTGTTGAGTGCTGCAAGGAGGACTGCAGTGTTGATAGGACGGAAATGCAGTTCAGTTTCAAACAGGGGTATCCTCCGGGGATGAGGTTGAGAAAGAATTTCAAGGCCAAGGTGAAGGAGTGGCAGAGGTTGCCTTATGTGGGGCCTTATGAAGTGCCGGGTGAGAAGAAGAAGTCTAAGGCTGGAATGATGGCCATGGAGAAGCGAGCAGTGTCAATTGTTCATGAGTTCCTGAGTTTGACAGTGGAGAAGATGGTGGAAGTTGAGAAGATCAGCCAGTTTAGGAAATGGTTTGGAATTGATTTAAATATAAGGGATCTCTTCTTGGACCACCCAGGGATCTTCTATTTGTCAACTAAGGGCAAAAGACATACTGTTTTCCTGAGGGAAGCTTATGAACGAGGGCGCTTGATAGAACCAAATCCTGTCTATGATGCAAGAAGACGGCTCCTTGATCTTGTTGTTTTAGGACGTCGGGGTTTGCCAGCTGTTAATTCGAAGTTGGAGGATTCAAGCAGCTGCCACCAGGCTAGACAAGAGGAAAACCAGCAAAGACATGATTTGTCACCATCTTGATTAAGGTGCCTCTTTCCTTAATTTTCTTGTGTGTTGCTTTTGGAATGCACCCACATTTACAAGGATAGCAAATTTGATATTTAACTTGGTCGAAGCAGAATGGTATATACAGGAAAACGTCATAATTAATTAGAAGCTCTATTCTCTTCTGTACCAGATGGCTGGATGGTTAAACTTTAAGTATAAGTTAACTCCATGTTGTTGCTTTGTATCAGCTTGTTCTGAAAATGTTCTGTGCAATTGTAGCTGACTTTTAGTCTTTATTACATTTAGAGATGCTAAACATTGGTTCCCTGCTTACCACAGAAGTTTTGCTACTGAAACCATAAAAACACAAAATCCTTGTCTTTTATGCATTCCTGACAAACCAATGAAATTTCTCTCTAACAATTATTCCATCGGCAATGATATCTTAGTAAATAAGCTCCATAGCGTCGCAAGTCTTGCCTATATTTGGCATAACTATGATGCTAGTGCTGGGACATCCAGCCCCCTCTCTAATGCAAAACTTTCGTTTTAACTGCTTTTGTTCATTTAATCTGTATAAATTCATAACCTGGTCTTCAAGTTACCTAAATAATATGAAAAGAAGAAAGGCATTTAAACTGTAGTGATTTCTTAATAGAGTGACATTAAACAAAGGCATATTCCATTTAATAGATTTTGGCTTTGTGGGATAATTTTGCCATTGGACTTTATGGAAAACCAAAACTTCAATAAAATGGCTTTTAGATAAAAGAGTCTCAGATTTCTTTAAATGTGTTATGTGGTCCTTCTACCCCTGTTTGACCGTATTCCATTTCATTGACTTATTTACTATGATAAGGGTGTATCTGGGAAAACCTTTTCAGAAACTCTTAGGAGAGAAAAATAAGTTGAAAAAAATGCAATAAGTTTCTCAATAAATTAAAATTGTTTATACATAAGCTTATTTACAAAAGTCTTCTCATATTAGCTTCTCTAAAAGTTGATTCAGGCATAATATCTTTAATTTAGTTTATGGAAAAAACTATTCCACCTTTCCTTCTTATTTTCTTCTCCTGGGAGAGTTTGCCAAAAATTTACCCAAACAAACCTTAGGTTTTTTCAATATATATATATATATATTCTTTAATAATCATATGTTTTACGAGATTTTCATTTGCTCTTTTGCTCTGATTCACTGAAACTGATGATTTGGCATGTGTCTAGCTGTCCAGGCAAGATGAGCATTTTGTAAACACGGGAACTTGCTTACGAGATTACAAAACATTAATTTCTGTTCCCACTTTGAGGATGAACAGCAGGCCAATGGTGAATTCAATAACTTCTTTGATTTCAATGGTGCCTACATACCCTGAAGATAGTGGTAGCTGGTTGGAATGATTGACCGTTGATATTGGCTCATTGCTATTTGTGCTCATCTCTGTGGCTGAAAGTTCATATCCTCATTGACATCAAGGTGCGTTTATAAACTTGTGATCAAATATTTTGACGTCTGTTTAGTTTTTATTATATATCTATTATGTTTCTTGCAGTGCCTTGGAAAGTTCGGAGAAACAAGCATCTAAGGAAGAACACGCAATACCGCTACCATTCTGGCCAATTCATTTTATTCGTTTTTGCTGTGTTGATATAATTCTTCAGAGTTGAGTTTGTGCAGTTTTTTCATGTTTGGTGTTAGTAAACTTTTAAATCAAAGAAACATTTGGAATCGGAGAATATAGAATAATCGATCTTCCTTCAAGTGAGTTTAAATCAGAAGTCACAACTGTCCTAGTTAAGTCGATGGAAGCTGAATAAACATTGCTGAAAATGGCTCACAGGGATGCCTGGAGTATCTTTCTTAGGGTGTGTTCCTTTTTATGGATGGATATGGGGGAGAGTGTGAAGATGGATTTGTGTAGATTTAAGAGGATGAATATTTGTGTTTTTTTGAGTGGATTTGGAGGGTAAAGTGAGTGGATTTGGAGATAATTTTTATGAAAGTTAGTGAAAGATTTGATTGATGTGATAGATAAAATTATATGTTAAAATTGATATATTTATTACTTTACCATAATACCCTTTTGTCAAAATTCCACACTGACAGCTCCTCCGCCAGGCGCGGCCTCCGGCGACTTCAAACACCACCAAGTCCACCTGCACAAAACACAAAACATGAAAAAAGAAAATTTATATATGCCCCTCGACACCGGTGTCGTAACCGGTGTCGTAACCGGTGTCGCCCTTTAAGAAACAAGGCACCGGTTACGTAATCGGTGCCATCACCCATGCACACAGCACCACACCGGTGCCACCCCCACACCACATGCGAAAAGCGACTGAAAAATGAAGGGTAAAATGGGTAAAGCACCATCTTTATTCGCTAATCTTCTCCTCAAAGCGTGGATGGAAAAATCCACAAATCCCTTAAATCGTCGCTCTCAAATCAGCTTCAATTCGTTCAATGGAACACGATATATTTTACGATCCGCGCTCCCTAATTCATTTTAACAGTAATATCCCTACAAACGAACAGGCCCTTAATGACTTTGGTAGAAAGGTAAATAGAAAAAAAATGAAATAAATTTATTCATAGCATAGAATAAATAAAAAAGTTTAAAAAATTATGAAAGAGCTTTTAAAAGTTAACTTATGCACAAATTTAGAGAATTTCATTTTATTTTCTATTTTCTATTTTCACCATAACTCAATTCTTGATCTACTACAGTTTTCTTCGTTATTTCATTACGTCAAAGTGACTTTGGCTTTTATTAAAAGAGGCCGAGCCAACAGCAACTAAAAATTTTGTTAATGTAAAGATAATGCAACATGGTTTGAACTATAAATAACGCTACCATAATCTAAATCATTATACGGTCTCAAATCATATAGTCCATGCAAATTTTATCATGCCATGATAATAAAGTCACAGTGGCACTATTTGAATATTTAATAGTCACAATTTGGCCCTTCTGATTCTTTAATTCAAGATTGTCTAGTTCTAAAGAGGAAAAAAAGGAGACTTTCTTTTTGATAAAGTATACTGCAACATGGATACTGACTCATTCTATTCTACCTCTGTCCACGGTTGCACCTTTACACCACAGAAAATTCACAACTTTGATATTTTCGCAAAAAGCATAAAACAGCCACAAAAGAATCCTTGGAACCATTCTCTGTGCTGATACCATCGCCAGACAAAACCCACAACGGCTATGCGCTATATCAACCAATTACAGCAAAACAACATGGACAGCATCAAAAAATCTCTTGTCACCTTCTTCTAACACCAGGTTCACATGAGTCAAACAAAAACATTTATGTCCAAACTTCAGAAGGAAGAAAGTAAGAATGTCTTCAAGTGTTTGATTTTTTTGAGACAAACTTGTGCCCTCTCAAGAACCAAATCCACCCTATCTTTCCTCTTGTTCTTCCTGCTTGAGGAGTGCTTCATCACGTCACTCTTGGGGGTTTCAAGCTCAGAACTTTCGCTAATCTCCCCCTCCGTCACTACTCTGTCTCCCAGAGCAGGTTCTAAACCACAGTCAATGCTCTTCTTTTGCCCCTCCAAGCTTGTGGATTCTGTTTCACATGAAAAACAATATATCTAAAAAACCAGCATGACAAAACATATAAAAGAAGGAAAAAGAAAAGCAACGGAAAACCTTCGGTATCAAGGAAAACAAAGTGGTTGTTGCAGTGGTTGTGTTCCAGAAGAAGTTCAGAATCGAGGTTCTTGGTCTGGAGTTGAAAGATGAAGGACTTGAGTTCATGTTTTAGATACTCATGCTGGTTTGGATATTGGGCTTCAAGCAGCTCCAACTCTTCCTTTGCCAGTTCTTCCATCATGCTCCCTTTCATTTCAGGGTTTTCCTTGTTAGCTTCATTTCGTGTTCTCTTTCTCATTTCTCATACTCAGACTCTGTCACTACCTTCTGACTCTGTACCACTGATATAATGGCTGAGGTGACGGGATTAAAGTATGCTTAAATATTTATCTTTATATTTTATTTGCCTAAAATTTAATCTATTATTAATTATTGAATTAAATATATTCTTGTCCGTTAATTGTTTTTTTTTTTAAATTTTGGATTAATAAATCTCTCAAATTTATAAATATATAAATTTAATCATTTTAATCAAATTTTATTAAATTTTTTGATATTTTAAATATATTTTAGTATAATATTTTAGTTTGTTTTTACTATTTAATACATGTTCGGCTGATAGATACGCGTTTGAAACGTCAAATAAACTTATACAAAATTAATTTAAAGCTTTAAATTCATGCATTTATAAAAATAAGGAACTAAATTGGTTCGTAGTTTCAAAAAAAATTAATTCAAATTTTTACTAAAAATAAAAAAATAAAAGATAAAAACATATTTTAACCCTTAATTGTATTAAGTTTATGCAAGAAAAAAATTCATTCCATTTTTTTTTTGACAAAATTAAACTCAAGATTTCAAGTATTCGGTATAAAATATAGGCTATTGAAGATAGTATTATAAAAAATAAAAATACTTAAAATAATACGTCAGGTTAAGATGTACAATTATAAAACTAAATAAATAATTAAACTTTAATTTACATAAAATATCATATTTAAAATATATATATTTAAGCATCATTTTTAAATTTAAAACAAAATTAATTCTTCTTTTATCATTTATGCTTTTTTTTTATCTTTCACGTAATGATTGTTAACTAGTTTAAATATATTTATTTAATATAATAAATGAGATATACTTAAAAAGGTGGGAGCATGCAGTGGTAATTTGAGAACAGAACAGAAGGCAGAAAAAGAGGGAAAACATATAGTTGGCATTGGGTTTTTGAAAGCTGAAAAGTTATGTCTGCTTCGGTTAGGTTTCCAAAGTCACTAACTTTATTTATTCATGATTTGTTTGGTGGTGGAATTGAATAGTTTATCAGTGCCCACAACAAAAAGGACCAAACTTTAACTACAACACCTCTATCTCTGATATGAATATAAAAAAAATAACCGTGTCCCTTCACCAAACCTCTCATTTGCAGGGAATGTTCCAAATTATTGTCTAATGGGTCTCTACGATCTTCTTTTTGTCTTACTTTATTTTGGATAAATCAAATACAACGTTTTAATGTTTTATGTCGATGCTTTCACCCTTCTCAAAATTAGGCATTCCCTTCTTTTCAACTGTGAGAATTAAAAAAAATCATCTTTTATCGATAGTTTATAGCTTAAATTAGGAAGAAAATATTCTATTTTCATACAAAAATATATATTTGGTCTTTTTTTTTCTTTATTTGTTTTAATTTGATTTTTATTTTAAAAAATTTAATGTAATAAAGTCTTGTTTGTTCTGTAATAATGACATTAAATAAGTGTCATTTTTTTTGTAATATTATTAATACAGTACTAACGAACTAAATTAAGATAAATAAAAAAAACTAAATTAATATTTTTTACGAAAATGAGAAAAAAAAAACATAATTTAACCAATAACTTTTTTCAATTAAAGACGCCGATTTAAAATTGAACATATATTTGTAAACTCTGCTGAGTGCTTTAGCCACTGAATAAATTCATCAAAACTCAGTCTTTAACTATTTTGATTGCTATGTTTATATCTTCATCTTATGATCTAGGTTTTTCAACCTATTCATCATCAACTTTTTTATCTGATTCTCATCATAGAAGGAAGCTCAAGGAAGAATTTGGTTAGTGCTCTCTATCTAAATTTGATTTGTGGCCTTGATAGAATTTCACTGTCTTTCCATTTATGCATTTGAGGGTCCTGTTACAGGAGTTGAACCTTTGGACTTTTATACAAAACCTTGGTGAGTCTATTTTATACATGCCAATTCTAAATAATGTGCATTTACGTCTTGATCTAGTTTTATCTTACAGTAATTTATGTTGAACTTTCAAACTATGCCTATCGACTGCAAATTGCTTGCTTGTTTTCCCTTTTTCCATGCTTAATTGCTTTGTGCTGCATTGTTCTTGACTTCAATATTGAATTTTGGTTTTTGGCAGTCCTGCATAAAGGTTGCTCTAGATCTTGTCTCTCCTGAAAATAACAGTGTGTCCAAGTTTGCCACAAATTTGGCACTGCAATTTCGGATTTTGCCATGAAGCTGTGTTGTTCCAAGAATTTTTATTTGTATATCTCGTCCCGGATTATCATGACAATTTGTTTGAAGCAGAATTTTTATTTTGATTGTGAGTTCCTCTGTATGAGGAACTACTAGACCTGTTTTTATTGTTCCGCTGGTTGTTTGAAGACCAAGGACCTGAGATGCAAGGTTGGCTTGAAGAATAGGTTGCTCTGCAGTTTTTGTGTTTGTCAAAAGGCTCTTCTTAAGATAAAAGCAAAGTTTCGAGTTCTTCAACAGTGTAACGATCCACGCGTGACAAAACAGAAGCAACTAAGCTGTCATACTCTTCAGGCAATCCATCCAAGATTGCTTCAACATGGTCTTCAGTGAAAATCGGTGCCCCAATGTCAACACTCTTCTTGATATCAAGAAGATAAGCAGGAAAGGAGCAATCATTATTTGGAGTGCACAATTGGATCATGAGTTTCTTGACTTTTGCTCTATTTTGAATACGTAATTTTGTCCAAATCTGGAAGGAAGAGTTGAGACCAACCATTTTTATCAGAATCGGAAGGGACATATAGCAAGGAGCCACACAACCAGAAGCCTGTCTTGCTGTGCGGAGTGCAGAAAATCTGGGTTGATGACATTATTGAGCGCAACTTCTGGAGAAAGAAATTTAGAGGAATTATCTTGATTTTCCAAGAACTTTGTAAGTTTGAGACCTTTAACTGGCTAACACTTGTTGCCATATAAGAAAATGTTCATCATCTAACTTAAGAGAAATGAGAGTATTGAAGGTGCCAGGAAGAAAAGGAGGAGAAGCACAAAAATTTTCAGAATGCATGGTAAGACCTGGGAAGCTCTGAATACTATGTAAAAAAGAAAGGAGAAGAGGATATACTGAATTCATTATCCATACACACAAAAACTGATATAACAGAAAAGCTGTTATATTTGTTTGGTTATCAAAAGCAAAGGAAGACAAACTTGGAGGTGTGCATTCTTCTTCCATGTATTACTCTGGACTCGCATTATTTGTACATTTTACTCGAATGTAACTTTTTTGTCATTCTTCCATCGTGTAATTGAGAGAGAAAGATAATAAACACGAGATGAAATTTTAATTTTAGAAATCAAGGGCATGAAGTTGCTTTTCATGATTAAGGCAAGCAAAATAGCACGCTTTAACATTGAACAACAACCCTTAATAAAAGAAACAAATTAACTAACATCTAAACTCAAGAAAGAGTTGAATAAAAAAAGTACTACAACTAATGTATAGCTTTAAACAAAGAGTGTAGAAAATGAATGCAGTGATATCAAGATTCTAAAAATCCATCGACCTTTGCATTTTCTGCTCTGGACAAAAATTTCATGCAGATAGGTGGCTTGACTCCTGCCAAAGCTAAAAAGGAGCTAGGAAGCGTCCAAATTCCATCCCCACAAATCAAACCAGAAGCCACAGCTGATCCAAACGTATCAGCACTGAGCTTGTCAACCTTCTGCCAAATAAACAAGATCAAACTGCCAACACACATATCAATGGCAAAATAACTTCCAATGTAAAAGGGTATTGCCATAGCCATAGGAACAGGGATAAAATTGGCCCATTTTTTTCCAACCAAATCCCGTAAAAGATTTATAACTATTGCAATTCCAAAGAATGCATAACAAAAGATGAGACAGTATTTTGGCAGAGCTGAGAGGCCATCTACTCCCAGTATTGCCATGTTACGATAAACAAGAGCATAAGGAGCAGGATATGCTGAACCAGCAACCCCAAGGTTTCCAAAGGCCTTGTAAAAAAGCCAGAAAACACAAGGAGATATAACACAACCCATGGCAGTTCCAAAAACTTGGCTCACAAACATAGACCTTGGTGAAGCCATTGTCATGTAACCTGTTTTGAAGTCCTGCATCAGATCAGAGGCTGTGGATACAATATTCATCATCACCCCACATGCAGCCAAACCAGCTATAACACCACCATGAGAAGGACCTGCCCATGCACCAATAGTGAAGATAGCTAATTTTCCATACGTGGATGCAAGGGACCAGTCTGTTAGTCCACACCCATATGAATTACAAAATGCCAGTGCTGGTGCAATCACGTAGATCACAACAATGTAGTACCACTTGAGTTGATGGAAAATCATGGGAACAATGATGACAGAGATCACTGCAATGATAACGTACCCAATAATGGCGAACCAAGCAGGAATTTGGTCCCTGAGGAACATGTCAATCCTACACCTATCATCGTATGAGAGTGATGATGGTGAGTCAGGATCACTGGATGATGTCACTGCTTTTTTTCTGAAGAATTCGTTATACAAACCAATAAAAGTGCGACCAAGAACCTTAACAAAATTGTATAGACCGTCACCGAGAATCATTGCTATGGCTATGAAAACCTGCACTTGGAGAATACATTAACAAGACTAATCAACCACATGTTTCCCAATTAATATTATTCAGAGAACAATAGTGTTATTACACTGTTGTATCATACTGATACTAACTCTGTCTGTTCCATCCAAATTATTAATATGGTTTGCAAAAACAATAATGCATATTATACTAGTCTAGTCATTAATATGATATGTTTATCAAAGAACAACATTTTTCATTCTGCATCAATTTAACAAAGAAGTTCATTAAAAATCTATATTTCAGTTAAATTTAGGGCTAAACATGTTTTTGATTTCTAAACTTGACGCAAAATTGAAATTCATCCATCTCTCACAATCTAATATATTTTGATCTCTAAACTTTAAAAATAAATGAATATAATCCTTTTCAATCTAATGAAATTAAGTTTTTGGCGTATTAAACGGTGTTCCAAACTGCCATTTAAAGCAGAACGTGTCAATACTATATCTTGAAGTGATATTGTTCATATACGTGATGTTTGATCACAATGAAACATAGTTTTGATGTTTGTAAATGTGGAGAGAAAACTTACTTTGTAACCTTGAAGGCCATGCAAGCTGCTTTGCTTGAGGTCTGCAGAGTACCAATCACCTTTTCTTGCATCAATGAGAGGCCACATGATGGCCCAAGATAGAATTCCACCAATCAAAAGGGATATATTGATTATATATGGACATATCATCCCCACACCCACATATGTAGTCGAAAAGTCAAAGAAGAACCTGTTATGTAGATAAGTATTGTACAGATTGAGAACTAAAATACATATATAAAACTGTATTCTCAGAAAGAAAACACTAGCGGTGCGTTCATTTTTCCTACTTTATTCATTAATGAGAAATATATAGTAGTGACATACTTGTTTTGATAGGCTTCAAGACCAAATGTAGGGAAGCTATTAAAGCCACAGTCATCACTAGCAGTGTAAAACCATTGAAAGAAACCCCACAAGAAGCTAAAGGAAAAGAACTTTCCCAGCACACGTACTTGTTTCCTAGAAAGGAATGTGTTAATAGGAAATGGAAAAATTAAAAACTTTTCATAGCTGTATTAATGAAGAAAAAGAAGGTGCCAAATTTTTACTTTGCTAGTTTGGCACCCTCTGTTGTATGGAAACTGTTGATAAGATGAGCTGTTGCAGTACCACTAGGATATGTCAACTTGAAGTCTACAATCATAATCTAACAACAAAAAGGGAAAATAAAACTCAAATCAACATGCATAGAAAATTATATGCCATGAGAGAAAATTTACAATTAGACATTCAAATTATAAAGTTATTCTGCATTTGCAGTGATGCTTGTTATAACTAATAATTGGTGTTGTTCATTACTAGATGGAGGCCCTTAGATTAGTGTACCTTCCTAAGCGGAACCACTGAAAAGAGTCCCAGAAAGCTAACAATGGAAATAAATCCTATCATCCATCCTAAACTTGGGTTCTTAATATCCTGTGGACCGTTTGCTTCAGTAGATTGGTTTGCTACTTCTGAACTCATTGCAAAGATATAGCTACCAAAACCACCTGTTCAAGCAAATTCAATCAAACAAGTGTCACCAGAAAATGAGGTTAGTCCATGAGAAATGCAGTTAGCCGTTAAAGCATTGACTATAATTTCAACAAAGTATATATTACTTCTCAAACATTGTTGATCATGGATTGGATTTTCAATTGACTATATATCAGATCCATTTTAATTTTTTGAAATTTGCATGCATGCATGAGTGTGGATGGTACCACTAAAAGCAATGCCAGCAGATGCGACAACACATGTCTGAATAACAGTGTTCTCTTGACGAGTGAATGGGTTAGTGAGCATTCCCATTTTGGCAAGCACACTCGTCCACGTCTTCACAAAGAAGAACCCTAACAACCCCGCCGATATGTTTAACGAAGGAATAATCCCCGTCGTTAAATTCAGTTTCATGACAATGAATGTGAACAGCACTGCCAAAAACAAACTCACCACCATTGCTCTCACTGTTATCTGCTTCTGCCATCGTGGCACCACCTTCCCCTCAAACGCCTTCTCAACGGACGTGTCTTCCACCTCCTCCTCCTCATTTCCATTCTCCACCTCATTCTCCCAAACCATTCTCTCTCTCTCTCTCTCTCCTCTTCTCCACTCTCACTTTTATTGCTTTCTAACTCTCCATTTGACCTTTTCTTTGGTCTGTTATTGCTTAGTATGATTTCGAACACAGACACAAATGCTGTCTCCTCTCTTTCCGCCACTGCATTTTACCTTTGACTTTCACTTTTGTTTCTACACATGTTTTCTAATTTCATAACTTGCATGCATTACGATTACTTTTCTTAACCCGTGCTTTGTGTTTCAAAATCATAAGTGGCATTTTCAATTTTTTATTTTTTTAATATGGAAGAGATCAAATCATACTATTATATTATCTTTAAAAATCTTTTTATATAGGATGTTTTTTTATACAATATGATGTTGAGTTGGAGAAAAAAATGAATAACAAAAATAAAACTATTTATGTCCAAGTTTGTCGAATGATGTTACTAGGGTCAACCACCAAATATCTAAGTTATTGTTATTTTGTAGCGTAATGTTTTATCATAGTTTTATTCTTAAAAACATTTCGACTCTTAAACGACATGATATAATTGGTTATGATAAGAATAATTTATACTTGAAAAATGATATGTTGAGTTAATTTTAGTTGATATAATATGGTATACAGTTTAGAGTAATATATTTTTTTTAAATATAATCTTAGTGGTAAAAACTTTCGATTCGACCATATTATTGTAAAAGAAATTCTATAGAAGAACAATTGAGTTGTCATTATAGGTGTAACTAACTCATTTATAACTTTTTATATATATTTTATTGCATTTTTTTTCACAAAATATATGTAAATAGCTTTAATTTAAATTTAAACAAGTTGCTTTTCAGGATTTTCTTTTTTATTTTTGTTTCACGCTGTAAATTAGTATTTCCGTTTTTGTATGTAGGGTGTTGAAGTTTTTTGTGCATTCCATTGATGTAGATTCAAATTTGACGCCCTTTTTGTGTATATGAGGTCAACGTCCAAGGATGCTAGTTTTTCAACCTTTTCCTTCTTTTTCTTGTTATGAAATAAAAACAACTTTAATGCAAGGTTTTTGACAAAAATAAAATAAAAATCAACAAGTTAAACATTTTAAATACTGGATGTGAATTATTGTGGTGCTTATTGTGTTGTTCACCGTTATTGATTTTTTTTCCCTAGAGATTTCTTTATTAACATTTTAAGAGAAAAAAATGAAATCGCTTGTTTTATAAAATTAACCAGTTTAAGTATAAGTTAAAAAATAAATTTTGAATAAGCTAATAAATAATTTCAACAAATTAGCTTATGTTTTAACTAATAAAAAATTATTTCATTTTTTTCTTATTTTACCTTATGTGAATGTAATTTATTATGGATTCTGACGTACAACAATATTTATTCTAATGCAATAATGATTTTAAAGTCATATTTAGGGTGAAATTATTTTGTTAATCGTGTAAAAATCTTTATAATGGTTATTCAAGAAAATCAGACTCCATTTTTGGATATAGCACATTTTGTTATTTATAATATTAGTGAAAAATATATTTATCGATTTTATTTATAACTAATCTTTAATTAATAGTAAATTGATTAATCATATTTAATAAAATCTCGCTTTTTAATTATTTTTAAAACAGAAATTTCACTTAAGATAAGAAATCTATTTTCAATCAGACCAGCAATTTATTGATAGTGCACTTAATATTTATACATATATATATACACTTTTTTTTTAAGTAAACGAAATCTTGCTTAAAAAAACGTAAATGATAACATATGAATGAATGCTAGGTTATATTAATGAGCCCATTTTCACTCAAACCAACATTGTTGATAGTGAACTTATGAAATAATTGGTGTTAACAACTAATGAATTTGAGAATATATTTAAAGAATTATTGCGTATCTGAATAATACAATAAAATAATTTGTAAATGTATTATGTTTATTGGGTTTTTTTTTCATTGGTGTTATGTTTATTGATAACTACCTCACTTTAGTTAAAGTGTTGACTACATGTAGTTAATAAATCTTGATCGAATTTAATTTTAGTTTAAAATTAACTATAGGAAAATAATTTGATTATGGCATTACATTGTAACTATTTAAAAAAATATTAAGATAAATTTCTTAAGGAATTAAAATAAAAATCAACGAATTTATTATATATACATATAATACAGCATTAATAGGTTAAATGATAGTGAGCAAAAAAAATATTAATATTAATACGCTTTAAATTAATTTATATAATTTTTAATATAGGCTGAATTTCTTTAACTATTTGTAGTTCAATTACAAGTTTAATCTCTATTACTGGTTGCTGCAAAAGAAAATTCATTGTCAACCAATCACAGATAATGCATGGTAGAACTTTTAAATAATAAAAGACTAGAACTTTCTTTATAAAACTGGATAACAAATGTACACATATTTTACATTGTCGATGGAATTTAGGTTCAAGTATACAATTAAATGTAAAAAAAAACTAACATTTAAAACCTAAGAACACAATGAACTGATTTTATATAGATTTTTAATATTAAAACCTGAAAAAGAAGTTCAAGTTAGTGGAATAATTTAGCATAGAAACGTGATTATAGCATTTGTTTCATTCATGTTTCTTAACAAGAAAGGTATTCATGCAATTTGCTAATTGAGGATAGTCTTCAAGTAGTTGTCGTTTTGAAAGAGTCTCATCCTCATTCTGTGGGGTCCACAACACCTTCCCAGCCTGTAAGAAAATTGAAATTGTTGTGATTACTTATGAAGAAATGACACTAACTAATTCAAATATAAAAATGGATTAATTTGATTAATGATATCATACCAATAAATTGCTTGAGAGAACAGTTCTAAGCTTTTGCAAGGCCTTCTTCATATCTTCATCTCCATAGATGTTAGGAAGCTTATGTGCTCCTTTAGCAGCTACCAAGATGGTTATCTGGCACAAGTACGTCATAAGTATAAGAACAAACAACACAAATTTTTTTTCATTTTTGAATTTTCAACTTTGACTAGAAAAGGGTCTTTCTCAATATACATGTTCTGGATTCAGTTTTTTCAATCCAAACATATTTTCCTCTTCTGCTATACGAGTTACATCTAGAAATATCTAATGTGAATAGTGAAATCTTCCACTAGTGCCACCCTATTTGTTAGATGATACAAATTAAGCGAGTAAGGATGAAAAAAATTGTGGAACTGAAGCACTTGGAGTCTTTTTATGCTTGAATTAGGAGTGGAATGAAAGTTTATGCTAAACATAATATACATGCAGAAAGAGATCATACCATACCACTATGTACTCGTTGCCAAACCCGTTGAGAAGTTTCTCTTCTTCAAATATTTTTCTTTCCTCTTTAATATCTTTTCCATCAAACTGCAACAGAATATATTAGTTAGATGCAAAACTGTGATTTTCCAAACAGCTGAAAGTGAAGTAGAGACCACCTTTTTGCAAAGGTGTAAGGTGCATCACAATAACCATTTTGCATGCTGGATTCCAAGAAATTGAAAATATAATTTAGACTAGGTTTTTACTAATCAGACCATACCTCTGAGTTTTCATTGTTAATCTCATCACTCTGGATTCTTGAGTTTCTCTTTTCTGTGTTGTTCAAATTAACTAATGTTTCATCATCAAATTTCGACCTTTCTTCATTTGATAACTGATAATAGCATTTCTCCCCATCATCTTTACTCTGCTTTAGATCCACCTGCCAAAGATGGTTCATTAGAGATCACCTCTTAACAGTTACAATTTCCTAGCTACATAAATGCATATATTTAAACTAAAAACCCTACAACTGCTAGCTTTACAAAACTTAGATGCATATTAACTTATAAGGTGTTGATGATTTGGTTCAGTACAAAGAACCGAGCCGAAGTTGATAACTGTCTGTGAAAACCAAATTGTTTCCAAGAAATGCTTGAGTTTTTTTTTTTTTTTATGAAAAAGGTTTGGCTCGTTCTTTTTCATGGAAAAAAGGTTGGGTTTGATTCTCAACCAGTTCGATTCAATTCAATTCTTTTAAGCACTTCTAATTTGTTTATGATTTGGTTCAACACAAAGAATTGAACTGAACCAGTAAATGATTCTTCTGAATTGAACTGAATTGTTTTTCAAAATGGTGAGGTTCAATCTTTATAAAAATGATTCATTTTTTGTGCTTCGGTTTGGTTTATTTATTTTTTATCTCTTGCTAATAACCAAGAAACGACTATTATTGAAATTTGGCCGCGGGAGAAGGAGTGAACTTACAAATGAATATCCTGCTACACAGTGACCAAGATGTCCAACCAAACTATGTATTGTGTCTGTCACAAGTTAAATACTAAGAACATCAAATACAGAGCATTTTTTATAGATAATGAAATGTTCAATGTTAGCCAAAACATAGAACAAAATATAAAAAACACAGCCTCAAGAACTTTGACACTAGATTGTAATTATAACCATAGTTTGCAGAATTACAGACAGGAAACTTCCTAGGTGCTCACTAACATCACAAAAGGCATTTCCTAGGTGCACAAGAGCACCTTACTCACCTCTCAGTCATATTCATGTACATGTTTTTCACTCATTCTAATCACAGTAGTTTCTACATTATTTTATGAATAGCTATACACTGAGGTGATTTGCTTCTTGGACGTGCAAGAAGTAACTATGGCTAAGGAGGATGACTCAAGAACAATGGACCCTCCCACCATCACCAACTGGTAAAAAAACATAACACTACCTATTTTCACGCAGGTTCAATAATGCCATATAAATAATATCTCACAAGATCATGACAAGAAAATTGTAACAAGCAATCCATGGAACTACCTGTCAATAGATATTTCAATCCATCCCGAGATGATGTATCTGCAGTTTCTGCAATCCTAGTTAGATCCCTTTGTATTGAGCTTCCCTTCCCACCCGACATTGCAACCTTACACAAGACAGCAAAACAAAACTAAAAATAAACTCAAAACGGAAAATGGAAGGACCAATGACTGTCATAATGCATGCACTCTCAAACTTCATAACAATATCAGTTCAAACCAAAAATATCAAGCTAGTAAGTGATAACATAAAAACAAGCATTATCCTAAATCTAAATTCCGTCAAACATTTCTACATGCTCAGCATAAAATTCATTATTAGTCATTGGAAGTAGTTGAAGAGGGATCAGAGCAGCTCAAGTTACAAACCTGAAGCTTGAGCACAGTAACTGAATTTCCATTTTTGTTTTTATAGAATCCAAACAAAAACATAGCCAACATGAAGAATAGAAACAAGAAGGGCACTCCAGCGTGACCTCCCTCTGCATGCTCAGTGTCATGAGAAGACGCGTCATTATTACGATGATGCATCATTCTGTATGATTCTGAATCCCTAGTGTAAAATTCTGAGGACGAAGAATCTGAATCTGAACCAGAATCGAAGAAACTCCCTCCCATCACGCCACCGGAGGAAGCCGAAGCCATGTTAAGGTTGCAAGCCAACAAGAACAGCAAGAAGACAAACAATGCAACAGCACTAGCAGCAACATATCTTCTGAACAAGGCCATTTGTCTTTCCAATACCATACAAAATAAATCAAGTCCTGCATTCAATTAAATATGTTCAGTGGAAGAACGTTCATCAAATATTAATTCTAATGAATAAAAATAAGGAAAAACAATGCCCTTTTCCTAAGCATATATATTGAGGGATGTCTTAGAATTCGTTGAGATCAAAATGTGTAGAAGATTGAGAATCTCAAACCCCTTTCCATTCCAACAATTAATTGCAGAAACTTGCCATATCATCTCAAACAAAAGTCAAATGCAATATTAGTAGAAGCAGTTATGTTATGCACATTAACTCATCTTACATACACATAGATAGAATATAATTAGTGACAATATAAATTGAAAATGCAAAATTCATATGCAATTCATAATCAATATGGAATCTATTACATATATGAACACGAGATGAAGATTTCGTCACTTTACAACATTATCAGAAGACTTTACCTAATGCCCAGTTTCCTACAATCAATCTAAAGAATTGAGTTTGTGGAAATAAATATATGAGAATTCAGACTCTAATTTCAATTATCAAAATAAAGGTTATACTTTTAAGGTCACAAAACGCGTGGATGGTGAATGGCGGTGTAGAGAAGAAAGGTGGAAGAATTGACGAAGAACAAAACGCGAAAGGCTATGTCGTTCTGGGCCGAACGACATATAGGCTTTCTGGGCCGGTCCAGGAAGAATTGGTACCCGACCCGGATCCGTTTGAAGAGAAACATTTCCATTTTTATGGTTCTTTGCAAGAGAGAGAGAGAGAGAGTGTGTTGTGTTTAGAAAGTGTGAGAGAGAACAGCGATGGCGAGGCGAGGCGAGAATCGGAACGAGTCGTTGTTGACTCGGGCGATTGTGGCGGTCTTCGCCTTCGTGAGACACGCGGAGTTTGAGATCCTTTTCTTTCTTTTCTTCTTCATTGCTTATCTTCTTTTCAAAGACATCGTGAGTACCTTCTCTCTGTTTTCTCACCACCCATTTGTGCAATTTCCTCAAATTCTCGTTATTTTCTATGTGGTTAAATTGTCTGCAGATTCATAGTTTTTACCCTGTAATTAAAATCAGGCTCAAATTTTGACCTTTGGATCTCAATTTTGCTTCAAATTAAATTTCTATGCATTATTAGCGATCAATGTATTGGGAACTATGCGGACCCTGTTATTGATTTTTTTTTTTTTAATTAATTAACTTTAATTCTCGTGAATGAACTATATGACTAAATTTTTACCATATTGGTGTTGCCTCCTTGATACATGAAATAAAAAGGTTATTTTCCTTCGTACTTATGCATGGAGGTTTCTCTGAATAGATGCACATACGTGGAAGAGATTTGTAGAATTTATCTGAGCTTGTAAAATTGCGTTTAGCTTGTTTTAACAAGTTTATTATCGAAATTTCTCTTTTAAGCTTATTCCAACAAGTTTTATGGTCAAATTTAAGATATAAGTTCTTATGTGATGATAGTTTATTGAACAAGTGCTTTTAACTAGGCTAGTTAGCTGAATGCATTTTTATATGATTGGCAGCATGGCATTTTTCTCCATCTGAACTCCATTTTTCCATAGATCACATATTCTGAGCTTTTGGGAGTGAGTTATAATTTCTAACAAGAACTGTTTGCTTGAATTGCAGACATCAAGGCCTGAATACAATCAATTGTTTGTAAAGAAGCCTGGTGGACCAGAATTTTGGCCTTTTTAGATGAGTTCATGATGTTTGGTCTGGTTGGATGTCTTTGTCCATAGAGGTATTCTTAGTACGCCATGCAGTGATTTGTGGATTTCCCTTTTGTATTTATATCTAAATGTAACTTTGTATGTAAAACATGTGAGACTAAAAAGTTTGTACAATTTTATGTTCCAGTTAGCTATAGCGAAGTCAAGTATAAAGATTTGCTTTTATATTGCTGTCTCTTTATATCTCATTTCTTTTTCATTCGATATCTCCTTCCAGTAGCTTAGGATGGAAGTGCTGTGCTCAACTATCTCAAATCTGGTTTACGGTTTAGTTCATATGTTCCTTAATCCTTCTTATCTTTGATTAGGTGACATATCTTGGAATTTGTTCTGTCGCTTCAACGTATCAGTTTCATCGTTTTCTTATTTCTTCTAAAGTGGAATTTGAAAGATTACTTGTTATTTTTAGGGTAGGAAATCGAACCAATAGAGATCATATTTATTTATTTATGCTGCTTTTAATTGATTGGTTTAAATCTGGATCTGAGTTTCTTAAATAAATAAAACATAAGGAGATTATGTTAACCATTAAATCTTGCCTGTAAGTTTATGTTAACTATTTCTTCTATTAAAAACTTAATCTATAATGTATTCATTATAAAAATTGTCTCCCTAACACAAAGAAGATTTGTTAGAAGTTCCCATTTCCATTTGTTTGTTTATCCAAGTTGAAGAGGCAAATAAAAATGTTGTCTATCAGTCTATCTATCCTGACGAAGCAAGAGCACTCCTCTGCTACGAAATAATATCAACTGACCTCATTTTCTACCCCATTCCTCTCCTCATATGAACAAGTGACACAAGCAAGGTTATTTCAATCTGTGTTTGAGGAGGTTTTGATGCTATTTTTCATTTTAAAAGCAAACAATAGAAGTTATTAATTGTCATGACTCCTTTTACCAAAAGACAACAAATACTTCAGCAGCCAGATTCTGAGACTGTCAAATGCAAATACTTCATACTAATGCGACTAAGACAAGAGAAACAATATATATCATTTTCTAATTCTTCCTGGCATCCAATAAACAAATCATTCCTGAATAGACAAGTTAACAAATACTTTTTAACCAGTAAATATTCATAACATAAATCAAACTAAGCATCATACACCACAGTTTTGTATGAACCTCTATCTACACTACAGTCAATCTTCCTTGCCTAATTCAGCTATCATCTCCACTGGAACTTTAGTTACATCACTGCGTACTCCAACATCAGAAACATATCTGCTAACACAATACATGCCACCTCCTACCAATGCAAGAACACCAAAGCCAGGGATCATCAAACTCAGTGGTGAAGAAACTACAGCACTAGCAGCAGCCAAGCAAGATGCTGCTTGTCCACTCCGCCCAACACTGATGTTTGTGTTAACAAGCAAACCTGTCTTGCAGTAAATTGCAAAGTCTTCACAGTTATTCTTGAACACATGGTAGCCACCAAATCCATTCTCAAGAAGAAACAAAGCACGGCGAAGAACATCTTCAGCAGGATCAGAAGATGCAATGGTACAAGTGCCTCCTCTAGCTTTGGCCAGAAAAAGTGCAGGTGGCACACCATATTCAAATAAGTATAGATCATCACCAGAGAGAAAACAATCTAAGCAGGAACCGATGACACCAGCAGTTTTTTGGTCACCACATCTAGGACATAAAATATCACAAGTATTATGAAGGGGTGGTGAACTTATAAGAAGAGGGTCCAAGATTGCCCCTTTTCTAGTTTCTTGGCCTGATCCACTGGTGAAGTGGATCACCATTCCCTCACCAACATATATTCCTGAAATTTTACAAATTCAGTGACAACATAACATCCATCGTTTATAATTTGACAGAAATAGGTTTTCAATTTAAAAGGTATGAAAAAAATACATAATAAGGAAGAGTGCCAGGTAATTCTAAAATTGTTCTGCATGATCTCTTCTTTTGAATTCTCTTAAAATGCATAAGACAGAAGTATTCAAGAGCACCAAGGAGAAAAGAGATAACCATGATGGGCATAGATATAAGCCTGCCTCCAAGTGTAAATGTGATCTCCTGGTTTCAATTGAACCCTGTGAATCTTATTGGAAAGCACTCCCATTTCCCTCAGATTACTGGTTAACAAAGCATGCCAACAACAACTAGGTTATCAGAATAATGTGTGTGCTCTTTGTAGAGGTGAAGAATGGGAAAAAAAAAAACAGATGGGAGAAGAAGGGAATGAAGGGATAATAAATATGCATAAGAATCAGGTTCTTGCATTCCAACCCAAGGAACCGACTCCTTGGCTTCTACACCTACACTCTATAGTTATTAATGTTCATTGGTCTTTCACATCTATCTATATTTTTTTCTCGAAAAATGATTTATGGACACAAAAGAGTTGCACTTAATATACACTTAGAGGAAGAATAAAAATGATTGGATTATATATAGGTTATGATGTGATGAGAAGAGAGAAATAGAGAGAAAAATCAAACCTATAATAAGTGTTAATAAATTGAACTGTCTATATATCATTACTCATTTTCCTCACTAGAAAAAGAAAATTATTTTTTGTGCATACATCAAGAACTATTTGATTGTTATTTTATGTCTACGCAATATATATATATATATATATATATATATATATATATATATATATGTTAACTCATTTTCTAATAAAGTGAATACACTCATTAAACTACTGATAATATATTATTATTTGATTTTTTAAAATTACGATAAATGTTACGTATAAATATTTCTAAAAGATAAATTAAATTTATGATACTATTTGTAAATATTTTATAATTTATTTGAAAAATAGTAAGTTTACTATTTACCTAAGGTTGTCCATGGTGAGTCGAGCCTCATAGGTGATTTTTTGAAATGATAAATATATGTCAATTCAATTTCTAAAACATATTATTTTATTCATTAAAGTTATTAAATATCGATATTTTAATATATTTGCATCATTTTGAGACTAAGAAAATTAATTATTTTAATCTACTTGTATTTTGTCTAGTTTCCAGCTTAGCAACTGTTGAAATATTATACATTTTTTTTAAGAAGCTAGAATTAATAACAGGGGTTATACACCAAAAATCTGGGTATTACTGTACTTTTATTATGTTACTTTCTGTTTAAACTTTATTTTTATTATTTATTATAAGTTCCAATATCTCCCATACACTTTTATCCAATTTTTAATATTTGAAATAAATCATATATATTTTTTGCAATGACAAATTGTTTCTTATTGTACTAGTTAAATTAAAACATGTATTATTACTTGTTATTATGACAACAACATGTTACGGGTTCTTCTTTATTCATTTATGTCAGAAATCGATATATTATTAACAACTTTCGATTGCTTTCACTATAAACATAAACATTGACTTTACTAACATGTTAATATTTGAAATTCTTTGTTGCAAGATAATTTTCGTCACTGTTTATTAGTTTTCTCTACGTTGGCCTCATTTTCTGCCTCCTCTGGATGTCAGAAGGATAACTTTGCATTCTTTTCAAGCAATTCATTTTCTCTATTTCATCATCATCATCATAATCAAGTTTCATCACAAATCCCGTTGTAATAAGTTAAAAACAACTCATAGCAATCAAATGTCAATTCCAGAATCCAAATATCTTCCATAAAAACTCTTTCAAGGGTGAAAATATTTTAGAACAAAAACCAAACTTAAAAGCCATACACAACAGAGTTGTTTTTAACCTGGTTATTACCTTGTCCAACATCCTGTGATCTTTTAACCAATCTCTATGTGATATACTATTACTTTTACCTGTGATTACATATTATGTAAATATTGATTTAGACCACACAATCTACACCATGCAATAACTTCTCCAAACCATGCAGCAATCTCTTGGTTCCAATCTTCTTTGGCCACCTCATGAATCCTCTCTGCGGAAACTTTGGTTATATCACAGCGTACTCCAATATCAGAAACATATCTGCTAACACAATACATGCCACATCCAACCAAAGCAAGACCACAGAAGCTAGTGTTCATAAACACAAGTGCTGAAGAAACTAAGGCACCAGCAGCAGCTAATAGAGATGATGCTTGTCCACTTTGCCCTACGCTGATGTTTGTGGCTACAAGCAAGCCTGTTTTGCAGTACATTGCAAAGTCTTCGCAGTTATTCTTGAACAAATGGTAGCCACCAAAACCAGTCTTGAGAAGAAACCAAGCACGGCGAAGAACAGCCTCGGTTGGATCAGAAGATGCAGTGGTACATGTTCCTCCTCTAGCTTTGGCTAGAAAAAATGCAGATGAGACACCATACTCAAACAAGTATAGATATCCACCATAAAGAAAACACTCCAAGCAGGTTCTCGTGACTCCCTCGGTCTTTGTTTGGTAACCACATCTAGGGCATGGTGTAGTACGATGAAATCGGTTCAAGACTGTTCCTGTTCCTGTTTCTTGTGCTGCTCCTCTTGTTAAGTGGATCGCCATTCCCATTCCAACATATATTCCTGCAATCTTACCAACTTAACATGCAACTTTTACTAACATGCATAGTTTATAACTTGACAAACACCTCAAATTTAAGGATGTCACTTGATACATTCATATGAATTCCTGTAAAAACATCTTTAACCAGTGTCTTAAAAACACTTTTTTTTTTCCATTGTTAAGAAAACAAGAACAATTCTTTACATGCAGAAACGAATGAGTGTAAGATCAGAGAAGAAGAAGAGTAAGAGAAAAGAGAAGACCGTGATGGGCAATGATGTATGCCTGCCTCCAAGAGTAAATGTGATCGCCTGGTTTCAACTGTTCTCTGTCAATCTTATTGGAAAACACTCCCATTTTCCCTTATTGATTACTGAGTATGTAAAAGAAAAATCAAAACTAGAGACAGTGATGCAAATATTAGTGACGAACTCGTCACTAATATTTGATCACTGTTTTTATTTAATTTTTAACTAGATTATCAGATTCAGATCTTTTGTGTGTATTTTCTGAAGCTAGGTAGAATAAGAAAGGAATGAAATGAACGTATATATATATATATTGAACTCTGTACTTTGCTTCAACACCTTCGTTTCACTTTCTTCAATTTGACATTCACCACCTCCTTTCCATATTTTATTAATATTTAACGTCAATGAGTATAGATTAGAGCTTCTTATAGTTAACGAAAGGATATACAATATTAAAATAAGTTAAAAATAAATAAATAAGAATCTATAGACAAAAGCATGATAAGTTTGATGGATATGTAGTATTACTTTGTTTAGATTAAAAATATATTTGTTTAATATATCGTTAATTATAGTAAAAGACTTACGATGATTATGGCATAAATACTATCTTTTGTGGCATAAGTATTACTAAAATATACTTTATTCCTCACACATAACGCTAAGTTAATTTTAAAAATTATTTTCTAAACAACTATCTAGTAAAACTTTAAAATATAGTAATAATAACATATTATATGATAATTATGTTACAAATTTAATTATGAGATATTGAAATAAAAAACAAAATCAAATTTTGATGAGTTTTTATCATAAACCCTGTTGTAATAAATTAAGCTAGTTAACCAAGAAGAAATATTTTATTACAAATCATACATATAACGTATTTTTCTGTGTATTATAACAAAATAATTTCCTTTTAATTAATTGTCTAACTGACTTAATTAACCATGATATTAGGAATACATTGAGCTTCTAAATTTGGTGTTTAGTTGAAGATACGATGATCAAGCTATTCAAAATATCTCATTGTACGAGACCAAGCATTAAGATAAATGCATTGAAATTTACACATGGTTGTGGGTCTTGTAATGTTGAAGTGTCTACCACTTTATCATGAAAAATCTTATAAAACACTAACCCACTTCATTAATATATATATATATATATATATATATATATATATATATATATATATATATATATATTTCTCTCTCTATCTTTCTCCTAATTTATATTATTTATTCTTTTTCAACATCTATTTCTCTTCCATCAATCAAACAAAATCATTAAATCTAACATTTTTATCTTTATTCACTATATATTTCCTTGTTTTTATCAATTTTTAATTCTTTACTCTCTATCAACACATCAAATTGCGTAGATTAAGTACCATTAGTTTGTCATTGGAATCTACTATTTTTTTTTTCTTCTTCTTCTTGTCCAACACCCAAAATATCTTCCATTTTTTTCGTCCCAATTCATGAATTTTTTTCCCAATTGTCCACCGTTTTCCTCTTCTTTTTATCCTCACTCCAAACAAACAGCCATGAAAATCTTCATAATCTTTTCTCTTACTTCTTCCAATCTTTTATAAATATTTAATTTTTTAAAATAATTAATCTTAATTATTTAAATTTCAAGGAACAAATGGTAATAATAATAAAAAATATAAATTACTTTGAGAACAGGTAATTTATCCTCGTATATATTTACAAAAAATGCTTAATATTATTGAATAAGTTAACTATATTTCTATTTTTTACGAGTTGGTCAATTAAATTTTATTAAAATTGAAAAGAATCAAAGCATTTTTTTTATTTCAAAAAGGGTAAATTAATGTGTAAATAATTAGTATTTGACTTGTTATTGGAACCTACACCATTAGGAAACTCACACCATTCCACCTTCGTCCTTCGTTTTTCGATTATTTCTTATCTTTTCCCATTCCTCAATTCTTTCTTCTCCGTCACACCAATATCTCTTCCCATTTTCTCTTCCAATTTCAAATTTTCGTCCCTCATGGCCCGTGTCGCGATCGCCGTCGTTTTCGTTGCCGCCGTCATCCTCACCCTCTCCGCCACCTCCGTGACGGCGCGTCCTTGCAGGACCTTCATAATCTCCTCCTACTCCTTCCGCAACCCTAACTCCAACACCTTCGCCACCATCACCGAGATCCGATCCTTCACCCCTGTCTTCATCACCGACAAACCTTCTTCCTACGACGTTTTCTTCCCCCACGCGCTCCCACAGCAGGAGCGCGTCAACCCACGCGCCCCTCTAGGGTTTGCCTCCGCCTACGACTTCTCCTCCCTCCGCGACCGCACCAAGGACATCCTCAGCGTCGCCCTCGCGCTCCTCTTCGGTGTAGGCTGCGGAGCCCTCACCGCCGCTACCATGTACCTCGTCTGGTCTGTTTTCCCCATGCGCCACCACGCTGCGGCCTACGACGACTTCTCCTCAGATGAAGAGATCGAGAGCCCCAAAAAGTTAGGATACGTCAAGATTCCGGCCCCGGAGACCGTTGCCGCCGCTCCAACCCCTGCCAAAGGCTCAGTATAAAAACCCCTAATGTCGAGATTGGGGATATCTCTGGGTAACCGTGTGGTTGATGTTGGTTGTTAATAATTATAGGTGAATTGAACAGAGAAAGTGTCGAATGGTGCGAACTTTGGCCATGTATTTGTGTCTGCTTCTTCTATGTTACATGTTTACTTTTGAATTTGGTGTATTTGCGTTATTTTATTTCTAACTGGCGAACCGTGGTGTTTATGGCGTTAATCATTGCCTTGGATATGGAACTAGTCGTCATATATAGTAGTATTTATGTATTTACTCACGGGTTTTATTTGGAAGCGTTGCTTTTCATCATTATCTTTTATGCAGGTTCTGCTGATTTGTGATTACTGATCTCAATTTTGGGTGTCTCTGGGTGGATGTTTGCATAATTCACTCATGGCCAGCTTTTCTATAATTGATTATGAATGAAAATGGTTATTTTTGTGATTGGTTTTGTCGTGAAATCTGGGGAAAGGGGTTAAAATCTGAGTTTAATGTGCTATGGTATAACATTGTTGAGTTAGTGTGATTTAGAATGACTCAACGCGCTCTAATGGTGTTTCAATGTGATTTTGGATGACTAAGCGATAATAGTGTTACTTGTCTGAGGGAAAGGGTTTAATTCTGTGTAGAGGTTTTGGTCTGATCTGGTATAATATTCTTGAGTTAAAAGGGTGCATTGGTTACTGTTCTCAATTGGGTTGTTCTTGTTTTCCTCCGTGAGCTTCTTCTGCATCATTTTGCATCCATGGAATGATCTGTGATTTTGTATTTCTGTAATAGTATTGTTGAAATCATGGAGTTTGTAAATTCTAATGTATTTTGTGAGTGTTGGCTCTTGTTAGTGCTAAACTAATTGAATTTTCTGAATCAATTGACTCGGAGAATTTGCTCATTGGGGGCTTAAGTTAATATTTCGTTCTGTCAACATAGTGGAAGTATTTGGGCCCAGTCAGATTACAATTTGATAATGATTACTAAGAAGGAATTGAGAATAATTGTGGCAGTATTTTTGCCTTGCATGTATCCAGTTTTGCTTAATAGTTTGTGTCAATATCAGCATTTTGAGAATAATGCAAGCAATATTGTTTTTAGTTTTGTAAAGAGGAAAACTGCAGCCTTGTGTAATGTTATTGTTACTCTGTCCTTTCCAACAAATAGAAAACCAGTGAAATATTGGGTTTGTAAGGTGTGTGTGTGTTTGTAATCTATGGATTTCTGCCAGACTTGGAATTAAAGTGGTAAAGCGGAAAGAGGAAAAGAAATCAAAAGATAGGAGTACTAGAGTGAAAAGTAAAGTTATTTGGATTATACTAAACTGAGTAAAACTAACTTTTTTAATAAAAGAGTGAAAGATATCCGTAATTGATTGAGTGATTCATAAATTATTATGCTGCTTATGTAGTTATTGTCGAATATATATGTTTTACTTTTTCTATCTTGAGTGGAAATGTAGTGTCTCTCTTTGGTTTTAAGTATTTCTGAGCCTTTGAGCCGAAGCAAACCACGATCTTTTGATTAAAAAGTAAAATAAACTTCCGTTGCCGGGACTTGAACCCGGGTCTCTCGGGTGAGAGCCGAGTATCCTGACCAACTAGACTACAACGGAACCCTTGAAATCAAAAGATTCTGATATTATTTTTTCTGGGTTTTAATTTCTATTCCATTTTTTCTTTCTTCTCATCAAATCAATACTTGTATTTTTATTCATTTTAAGTCATCTATTAACGGATGAAGGAAATAAAATTCATGTCACTTACTCTTCAAAATGGTAAACAAATTATTATAAATTAAAACTATTTTTTTTTCTTAAAGTGAAATAGTAATATTATATTGTTATTTCAATTTTAATGATTCTTATGAATTAAATTTTTCTCAACAGAAAGGTGATAAATTAATACAAACCATGATTTAGTCTTATAATAAAGAAAAAGTAAAGGGGTAAGTTGCATAACTTTCTAAGGTTTTGTTAAATTATTTTTTATTTAAAATTTTACAGTAAGATTTGTAAGAAGCTAATTGATATGTTTAAGGGTAAAAGTGATTTAAAAGAGATGAAATATAAAAATTTTATTATTTCAATAGCTTATAAATAAAAACAAAATTAACTATTTAAACTTAATTTCATTTAAATTATTTCTGCTTTTAAACACATTAACTGGGTCTTTACAACACTAATAATCACTTATAAGATGTTGTTAAGCTATTTCATATTTTTCCATATTTACAATAGTAACTTTCTTTACAAGGATTCCCATTGCAATATTTTTCCATACATTTAATGTTAACGAAAAATAAAAGAAAAAAAGAAATTAGTTTGATGTTTTAAAGTAATTAATGGAGAGATAAGTATGAAGATTAAAAAAAAAAAAGTTTTCTTGAATTGCAGAACTTAAAAAATGTTCATAATTTACTCTTGCATTCACCTGTTTCCTCTTTAACATTACTGTTTTGTTTAATTTCCTGTTAACAACTTCCTATCAGTCATCATAAGCACTAACTTTCGCACAAAAACTTTAGTACCCAGAAATTGCGATCGGCCATAATCCAAACCCGAATACAGAAAAACATTTAGTTTTTACATTTTATCACAAATCCATCGATAAAATATAGCCAGTAAGTATTGCGTAGAGAGTAACTATTTAGAAGAAAAAAAAGATTAAAAGGTTCAAATATTTGTAAGAAACTAAACCCTGCAAAAACATTATGTTGCAACAACATAGTAACATTTCAGAGACATCTCAATGGTACAAGGTAGGTGATGATTTTGACGACAACATAGTAAAATACTACTCATACAAATGCCATTGTAGAATACAGAGACAGTTCAAGCATAAACAGCTTTCTCTAGTTTCCTATCTAGAGTACATTAGTTCATGCAAAAGTTTAATCAAATATTATGCTAAAATAGCAGCAACACTAACTCTAGCTTGCAGTGCCCCATGTTCAAATTGGCACACAAGCATGTCCTAAGTTTTTTCATCATAAATATATATATTTTCTTCAATGCTGATAGAAACAATAAAAGGTGGTGAAATGGGGGAACTGATCCTACACAAGAACCAAAGCAATAAAACATGCACAGAAATTCTCTAGACCATGGAGCCTAGAGGAATACATGTTTCAATTATCTCAGTATTCAAGTGAGCCAATTGATGGTGGTCCAGAAACAATGTCCTGAGACTCAGCACCAGTGCCATTGAGCCTCTGTCCTGAACCTAGAGCAAGGGATTCCACTGCTTGTTCCCCCATTTTCTGAATGTCTTCAGGTGAAAGTATTTTGATATACCAAACATTATTCACGAATGATCTGCAAGATGTAAAACACAGACCATTGAAGAAATAAGGGATGAAACATGTCAATCACAATGCTAGCTCATTGAGTAAAAAGTAGAACAATTGAATCTGGTACTTACTCCCACGGATCGTCGCCAAGGAGAAGAACATCGTTCTCCCTGTCGACGAACACAAGCTGCCAGCCTGATCTAGGAGGGTCTTCCAACTTTCCCTCAATTCCAAACATCTGAGCCAATTCCTCACGCAGTTCATGATAGCTGCTGAACCGGGATATGTCAAGTGAGCGCCCAACTGACCCTGATTTGTATACCTGTTGAATGATAAAATTAAACAACTTTGTTTTAGTATAAGAAAATCATACTTGAAAAGGCCAAAGGGTACTTGAAATTCATACCTTCACAAAGGTTTGAGTTTGGTTTTGTGGGTCAACATGCCCTGCACTTTGCAACAACTCTGACGAATCTTGCATGCAACCAAATAGAGAACCCTGGAAACCAGACTCCCCTAGTGGCATTGTTGATGAATTAGTATCCGCAGATGAGGTGCTGTAACCAGGGACTGTGGTGGGAAGAAGAAGGCCAGATGAATCGATATTGACACCAAATAGAGTTGAATTTTGGGCATCTGAGTTAAGATGTGGTAGCACCATTGCAGAATCTTTTCCAGAATATTGTGTCTGCGACACAGTGCTTCCATAAGCATTGACCTGCACAGGTGCATACTTTTGAGTCCATTGCTGTTGAGGTAACTGTTCACTCAGCAAGGAAGGACCACTCCTTGATAAATTCAAGAGATTTCCACTTCCTTCAGGACAAAGTGAACTAAGCATGTTTTGTCCGGGGGAAACAGAAGCAGGGAACTTCATGCTCGGATCCAAGAAATCTGGTTTAGAATACGACGGTGAAGGAACGCCGGAGTGTTGTCTCTGATGGAGCTGATCACTTGGAATCAAGAGCGATTCTTGATAAGAATGCTGCTGCTGTTGTGCTTGGACTTCTTGATTGTTGTGTGGCTTCTGAAGTAGGTGCTGAGAGAGGTTTTCTGTCAGTACATGGGCTTGTTGTGGCTGCAGCATGTTAGAAGACACAGATTGTTGAACTGATTGCTGCGGCTGAAGTTGCAAAGGAGAATTGCTGTTTCCTGATTGCTGAAGATAGTGGAAAGGCTGTTGAAAATTCATCATTTGTTGCTTCATGAGATATCCACTACCTAGATTCTGCAACCCAGCAGCCAACATGGCTTGGTACTGTTGATTCTGATCACTTCCTAGTAAAGTGGGATCCATTCTCTGCTGCATCCAGGGCAACATACCAGCTCCTTGAAAATTTAGCGAATTGAGACCTTGTTCAACAGGTCCACCCCTCAGCCACATCAGTCCATTACTTGCTTCATCTCTACCATCTGTAACAAGATTTAGTAAAGAAAGGACACAAAAAGTAGATGCTCAAAACAACCGTGTCATTTGCTAGGTAAGATAAGGGATGAATGAGACCACAACACCATATTTACGATACTAGGAATAATTTCATTTTTTTGTAAAATTTGAGATTTTCTAGTTACATAATGTCTAACGCCAATCCATGCCCCATCAAAGTCCAAAAAAAGGATTTTTTCACTGTTTTGGGAGGATACTTATTCATGAATCTTGTCATCCCTCCTTTTGGCGATAAAATCTCCTTTCATTAAAAAAACAAGTCGTATCTCACTAACAATCTAGTGGGTAGTAGTTAGAACAAAATCTTAAAAAAATAAAGCATTGAGAGAATAAAAATACCATGCAGAGATGAGGAGCCAGGATGCCATGGACGTTTCAGTCTAAGGGGAAATAATGATGGATACATAGGGAATGTTGTCAATGGCTCAATTTCCCACAGAGACACTCGTGGTTGTCTCTCCCCAGCTGTTGATTCATCCCAACCAACCTAGCACAGCAGAACAAAGATCAAGCAACAGCAATTATTTTAAAACATCTAATGAAATCAAGTACTGATACTTTTAAAATGCTATTGCCATAGACTGATCTTTCGTACAATCACAAATCACCATTTATGCATAACATTCCCTTATTTATGTAGAAGTAGTAGTAGTAGTAGTAGTAGTAGTAATAAAAGGAATCAGAGCAAAAACACATGATAAGAGAAAATGAGAAATAGACTAGATTTGAGTCTATAATTCCCTTCCCTGTGATCAAGCAAGACAATACTACAATGGCTTTTCAAAAACAAATTAAGTTGTTCATAGCTTTCAACTGACCCCTTTCTTAATTGAACATTCATTTGTTAAAGTCATACAGAAGCCTATGATTGATAGTATACTTCTTTTTTCTTTCATTTAATGGGGGATACAGTAGGAGGAACCACACAGATATTAAATTCAATATTCAAAACTTCATAAGCTCTGATTCAACGAAGGGTTATTTGAGGTGATAGATGAAGGGAAACTAATGCTGCAAAAACGATGGAGGCGGTATTACATAAAACTTATGGTTTGATAAGAATAAAATATCAAGTTATATTATATGAAACAGGGTTAGATATTATAATTAAATCTGGTCAGATATCTAAAATGACTGCATCCTTATGCAATGTATTTATCAAAGGAGTATAATTGTGAATCAGTAATTATTGCTAAATAGTCTTTTGACTAGAGAGCTACGTTTTCTTCCTTACCTTGACAGAGCGCCAATGAGAATTCGGCCACCGAACAGAATCCAAATCACTTATGCCAGTTATTGTACCCATGTACCTTAAAAAACAAAGATGACACATTGATAAGTAAATGAAGCAAATGTATACCATAGCATTACCAGAGGATAATATTTTTCCACTGGTCTCCACTGTCTTCAAATTAAACCCCAGGATTTTGGATTATCATTTCTTCAGATTGCAGCTGCTAAAGTTTTATCTCTCACATTCTAAGTAAGGGCTAGCCAACTATGCAGTAGACCTATATGATATTGCTCACCATATCAATTCCTACACAGCTTTTATAACTTGTATCCATCCATCATATACATGCAACATATCAACCTCATTATAGGCAAAGGCAAGCTTTACTATTTTCATTTATTTAAAAGGCAAAGATTCTGTATCATAAGTATGTCTATCTCTGAAAATACAACTAACTAGTCTAAGAGTCACAAGAAATGTCTCTAGATTTTCAACAGCAAAAATACTATGGTTGTTTAAAGAAAAATAGAAACTACTGATATGTACCTGCGGACACTTGATTCTTCAGTCTCGAATAGCATCCTGAAACGCATACCAACAGAAATACGTGTATGGTACACAGCTTTGATATATTTTGAAAGTGGTATGACGAACTCAGATGGACTAGCCCTGCCAATGATGTAACTATTAAAAAACCATTATAATTACTTGAGAAAGAATTTCATGAGTACAAACTTAAACAACATTCAGAACCTCGGATTATAAAACACGGTAAAACAGCTATTGGTCGCTGCAGCATGGGCAGCAGCGGCAAGAAGTCCAATGTGCATGCTGTCACTGGATAGAACCGATGATGGCATTACAGTTTGTGGTCTATTGGCACGTCGTATTCCCAAAAGAAGCTGATTCTTCTCATTCCTAAATGTAAAAATACATAGGAAAAGAAAAAAAAAAGAATCAATGTCCAGTTTTATAGGGGGCAACAAAATATCGCTTAAAGAGGTTAAAGTACCATATGAAAAGCACAGAATCTCCAGCCACGAGTCTCTTGGCACTAACAAATATACTCCAGCCTGTAGTAAGGAGGTGCCGTTTCGGCTGTCCTGCAATAATATGAATGCAACATATTGTAAGCTTGTGATCATGTGTAAGTAGTAAATTTAATAATGACACTAGTTCGCATCTCCAATTTTAACAACAAAGTTTAATGCTACTGTTAAAGTAGAATGCTTAACTCAAACCAAAAGGTAGACAGGCAAATTCATGAAAAAAATAAATCAAGGAAATGAAAAAATGAATCGTTTGAACGAAAATGATCATTACATTTACTGGCCTATTTTTCTCTTGCATGGAACAACTAGCAATTACTAAAATACTAAGTAGAGGATTGAGATATGGTCATAAAGTTGTGTTGATACAGTTGATGGTTTGCATGCACATCAGTTAAATTTGTGAAATATACAGAAGAAACAAATCTAGCAAGTAGTAAGCAAAACATATCTAACACGAGTACACACAGTTGGCTTCCCATCTCTTATGCCATTATGATAGGCTACATTAATCTTTAGTACTTCCCTGTACTCTTACAATGTTTTGAATAGGTCCCCCTTATAGTTCTATAATTATAAAGGAGTCATTGTAATTTCAAACACTTCTAATTAAGTGCTTGTAGGGACCTGACAAAATCAAGATCAGGGACCACATTACAGTTTACAACATACAAAAACTTATTTAAAATACACTGAAAAAGAGTATAAGGACTTTTCAGATTAAAAATCATTAAGATCTTCAAGAGAGTGCTGACTACTAAAGTGCCTTGCCCCAAAGTCTAATGAGAGAGTCCCTAACTAGATCATACACTTGAATCAATAAAGAACTAGAATCCTACCTCGAAAAATATGCCGAAATTTCCATTCAACATCATGCAGATCCTTGGCAATCAGTTCCTGTGCTGGTGGCTGCTGTGAGAAATCCTGTATGGTGCACATATATGAGATAAATGCATCAATACCGAACCAGAGCCAAACACATGTAAAATATGAACCTTACCAGTGGAGGGAAAACTTTCTCAGCAGCACGGCGAGGAACAGAGAATCCTCCATGTGTACTGGTATCACTGGCTGTTAATGTCTTGCAAAAATAATTTGATGGCTGCTTACTGGGAATTCCCAATTCCATAGGAAGAAATGTATCTTTCTGCTCTTGCTACATCCAAAGTTAAAAAAGAAAGCTCAGTTGCAGAATCATAGAGGTTCATAACTCATACACTGAACTCATCAAAGAACAACAGGATACCGGAGTCAAAGGCTGCAATGTCATTTGAGCATACACTTCATCCGTTTCAACATCTGCCTGAAAATTAACACATGTACACTTCACTGAGTTTACTCTTAACAGTAGGCAGCCATAGCTCAATCACATACATAACTAAAAGGAAAACATAGTATACCCACATGCATTGTAACATTGTGCAGTTGACAAATTAACTGGGGTGGCAAGCTAGGGTAATTGGGAATGTGTCCATCAATTTCTCTGTTAGTTGTGGCAGCAACCTGGAATCAACATTTGACATATCCATCTCAATTTCTATTTATAGAATCATTAGAATTGGTTTCGATTCAAGTTTACATGAAACACTATATTTCTTCTTTATTATGCAAATTGACGCAATCTAGAGTCAAAAAAAAAGAAACAAAAACCTGCTCACTATGACCCTGAGGGAAGTAAACCACACGAGTCCCTGCAGTTGGTAGGGACACCAGGGGCCCCGCGCATGCATGCCATAGCTCAGAATTCAGACACTTCTTCTCCCCTACAAACCATCATTACTCACACATCAATCAAATTATCAAAAAGGGAAAAGGAAAACAAAAAACTCACAAGCATGTTCAAGCAACACAAAAGGGGTATGAAAGGGACACCTTACATTTATATACAAGTATGACAAGAAGCCACACTAAGAGCACAGAATGTTAGCTCAATTTAACAAATAATAAAAAGGTAAAAAGAGAGAATTGGAATAGAATGGATACCTTCAAGTCCCTGCTGCCCCAAACCTGATGTTGAAAGCTTCATATCATCAAGCTTTACCTTCTTTTATTTTTTTCTTTTACACAAAGACACTAGTATACCAATCACACATGAAACCCTAGCTCAAAGTCACTACCCTCAATTTGCTTCAAGCCATTGCATAAGCAAGCATTCCCCAACAACACCCTCCTCCTCCACCATGATGCCAATGCACTCACTACTCCATAGCGTGCGCACATAAAACCCAACAATCTTAAAACAATCAAACAAAGCCCAAATCCAAAGACCACAACATCCCAACAAATTCACAACCACTCTAGAACTCCAGAACGCAAAACCAGCCCTGCAGACTCCAACAACAACAAAGTTTCCTTTCTTAAAATTTTTATTTTGCTCCTTTTTTAGGAAATTTCAAAGCAGAAAGCAAACCCAATTGGAGTGAACCTGCAGCAACGGTGGCACGTTCCCCGAGATCGCCATGAAAGCTGAGAATGAAGTGTGATGTTGAAACTAAAGGCTCTCTTTTGTGGCCTATCACTTTCGATGGAGACCCAAGTCAGGATTTTTTGGCTTTGAACCAATGCAGAGATAGAGAGAGTGTGATGAGAGAGGAGAGAGAAAGTGACAGAGAGAGAAAAATAAAAGAAGAGTCTTTGCCATATATAAGGGGGTCCCGACCAAGCTGGACATGCTGCAGTAGAGAGAGAAAGCGTAGGAGAGAGAAAATTCATGTTAGAGTGTTATGGGCGGATGAAACCATCTCAGCCGTTGGATCCTCCGTACGTGAAAAATCTGAACCATTGTTTGGAGTGATGTGACAGCAGGCATGTGCCACCATCCTTCACCGGTCACTGTCAGAAGTACGGAGTATATAGAGAAAAATATTAGTACCATAAAATAATTGTTATTTTTTACTATTTATTAAATATTGGTTTTTTATTTTTAAAATATCTGTGCAAGCGCGTGCTCCGCAAATGGATGTGAAGGGTAATAAGTAGAAGAAAAAGTTAAAAGCAAAGAGATTATCATCACCCAAAGCAAAAGCAAATTGGTCGTCCATACAAATTTCGCTTCATCTTTCATCTAGATAAGGTAAGGTAAGGCTCTTTACCTGCTTCTACTTTCTACTATTTCATCACTTCCATTTTTGTTTTCTCCCATTTTCTGTTCATCATTCCAAACTTCCTTCATGAAATCAACAAACTTTGCATTCAATTTGTTATGGGTCAATTTTATTTCTTCATTCAACCCTACTTCGTTACATGTTGTTTTCATCATTAAAAAGACATGGTACTAAATCATACAACGTTGCCTTTCTGAAGATAAATTAGGAAGGAATAAAACAATTCATGTGAAGTAATAAATACTTGGATGTTTTCAGGAGGTAGTTCCCTTTCCAATGGAGTTAAGATCATTGATTTTGCAACCAAACTTGTCGCACTTGTTTCCAACATTCACATGCTATGTCAAACTCAAACACTCTTTCCGGCATTTACAGCAGAAGGAATTATCATTGAAATTCAGTAGAAGAAGGGTGGGATTTTTGGCAATCATAACTCCCTTGATTTTGGGTGGAGAAGACATTTTTAGAACACAAGATGCAAATGCATTTGATATTAGATTTGTAGCCCCTGACATGACAGCTGAAGAGGCACTGCTTGGTGTGAGAAATCATGCACAAGATTTGTTACAAGTTAAAGAATTGTTAGAGTCAGAATCATGGACAGAAGCACAAAGGTATCTGAGACAGTGCTCAGCAGTTTTGAAGAAAGACATATATATCATAATCCAGAGCAAGCCTGGAATTGAGAGGCCAGAACTAAGGAAGCTTTATTTCACTCTCTTCAACAATGTAACTAGAGTAAGTGTTACAACATGCCCCTCTTCAGGTGCATTTTCAATTTCATAACCATAAATGATTCAGAAATATGTGTTCATTGTCTAGTTTCTCTTTTTTTCTTGAATCATAGCTTGTAGAGTACTTTGATTTGACTCCATTCAACACTCATATATGGTTAAGATTAGAACAAATTATTATGCTATTAAAAGGAAGTATAAAGTATTGACAAATCACAGGAAAAAGGGAAGATGAAGGCAAGAGAAGTGAAGTTCTTCATTTTGCAGATTAGTCAAAAATTCAATAACTTTTACTTAAATATTGAGTGATGATTTATCATCAATTTCTTTTTGCTCATTAATCAGGGAAAGTAGTGTGCACTGTACTATACAACCAGCATAATAGCTTATATCTGGTAAATTGAAACTTGATATTCAAGTTTACTTTCTGATTTTGAGTTGAAACTCTGTCAGATAACTTCTTTACTAAATTTATTGTTCTTTTTTTGTGTGTAAATGTGATCAATTGACAACATTCATGTATGGTGAAAACATTGCAGTTAGATTATGCAGCAAGGGGTAGAGATGGACCACAAGTGTGGCAGTGTTATGAGAACATTGTTGTGGCTGTCAATGACATTATATCCAGATTATAGTGTTCCCAAACCTTTTCAAAATGGAAGATTGAATTGCTCTTGATAAGTTTATGCCAACAGTTGCCAACATTGCTTGCTGCAAGAAGTGGAGTAATGAAGAAGAATATGCACTCAAAGGACCCTGTTATATACAATTATAGATCATGAGTTTGATCATGAAGAGTAATTGTTGAATGTTTGATTATATTTGACACTAAAATGTTCAATTTTGATACAGAACAATCTATAAGATAGATTTTTTAAATGTTGAAGTTCCAACCATGATAAGGTTAAATTATTTTTGTATAAACTCTTGATTAAAATGGGTTCTGTTTACTAAATGTCTATATTGGTTGACTTCTCGTGAATTTGAGCTAAAACTTTGCATTTTCTATTAAACTTTATCTAGATAAAAAAGACTATTTGAAAAATTGTTAAGCCTAAAAAATCTGAGATGCTCAAATAAATATAAACAAATATTTTTTATTACAAATTTATTATGTATTAAATTGTTTATTTATCTTTTGTTAATATTGAACTTCTTTTATCTCAAGGGTTAATTTTAGAGCTTTGTCTTGTTTTAAATAGGTTATTAGTGTTGTGAATAAATGTTCATATAATGTAAATAAGTCAAACACAATTATCATAAAATAAATCTGTTAATAGCAGTTATGTTATATCATATTTTTATGGAGTTCACACCAAACTACTTTTGCATCGGAGAAGGCATATTCTAGAAATAATAAAAAAACATGACTTCTCGGACATACAATATGATTCTTTCTTATTTTGGCAATAAACCTTGTTCAGTTTCCAAGTTTTATGAATATAAAATATTAAATTTACCTCATTAAAATAATATAATAAGAAAATAGATGCAGAGTAATGAGTGTTTTAGTCAATATAATTAATGTTCATGTATCATAATCAATACTTAACATGTTTCAAAAGATATATACTAAAATATGTAGATCTTTTTTAATACATAGTAATTTTAATTTTAATGTAATAATTAATGTACAATGTTAGAAATTTAAGTATAAATTGAAAGTATCTATTATATAAAAAAAATTGGCAAATAATAATAGATATATGAATAAAAAAATTAGAACTCTATTTAAAATTTGAATAAATATAATATTTTTGATTTTTTTTAAAGTTCATTGATGTTAAATCTTCTTCTTATAATGCTCTTTCTTCATTTACTAATAAAGGCATGACAAGTTATATATTCCATTCCATGCACATGTAAACATATTTGAATATTGACTAAAAAAAAATTTCAATACAATATTGAACTATATGAATAATGTATTAATGTGATTTTCAACTGACTTATTTTGATAAGTATTATTTTTTATTTTTAAGAAAAATATAATCATTCCTAAAAATAGATTGTATGGCCAAATATGTACTAAATCATTCCACATAAAAAACTAAAGATTATAAATGATGAATATATAGTGTGAAGAGAATAAAAAGATACTATATTTGTATTATTTTGTCTTGCAAGCCTTAAAATATCAACTAACTTGAATTTGGACAAAGTCAATGACAATAATGGTATTAAGAGTTTAACATTAATAATAGTTACACCATGAATTCCACCATTTACAAAATATAGTTCTATAAGATTATAAGATTTTATGGTGGGTAGAACATTAGTGATTGCAATTGGAAAAATAGTTGAACATTATTACACTATCTTATAATGTAAACACCACAAGTCCACCATTATGACAAAATGTTAATAAAAACTTTTAAAGAAAAAGTTGTTGACATAGTGTGAGATATCCAACAAAAGTAAGTGGATATTTTTTATTTTTAGCATGAGTATATTATTATTATTTAACTTTTTCTTTGGCATGGTTAATGAATGATGTGCACATATTGTAAAGTGTGATTTTTTTAGCTCTAATTTAATCATGTACCTTACTTAAAAGTAAATTAACTTACTTAATAATTTAAAATAAAAAAGCAACATTTTTTAATTTTAACATATACTAGTTCAAATACTTCAAATAATATACATTTCTTTATTAAATATATTATATTTATATATAAGTAAAGATAACTTTATTTTATAAATTGGTTGTGTACAATTAATGATCTTAAGATTCACTTTAAAAAAAAAAACTATTTTTTCTAAATTTAATAGTATTTTCATCTCAATTTTTGTCAGAATTATTTAACTAAATCACACATTTCTTTTATTTTAATGTAGTTTTATTGTTACTGATAAAAATTAATGTGGTTTCTTTTTTTTTTATTGATGTTAACATATTTCGAACAAGGATAATGTAATAATTTAATAATTTAAATGACACATGATATTCACATTGTAGTGTAAATAATACATGACAATTACCTTAAATATTTATAACATCATGTATCATTGATAATTATATTATTAAGGTTTGAATAGTGTTATCATCAATTTATAACATAAACTTAAAAACTATTTGAGATTCATTGAATATTTAAAAAAAAAAAAAAAAAAAAAAA
>Ga0209589_1000182_pt1 | contig 72681 bp, 34 predicted proteins | sample CowpeawhiteBW_FD_187525 | JGI IMG/M metagenome (GOLD analysis project Ga0209589, IMG submission 187525) | Root nodule microbial communities of legume samples collected from California USA - Cow pea white BW (SPAdes) (version 2) | ecosystem: Host-associated > Plants > Roots > Nodule | place: USA... | reverse complement strand
AAAAAAAAAAAAAAAGAGAGAAAAAGATAGATTAGGGTGTTAAACAAAACGATTTTAAAATAAAAAAATGAAAATAGATAAAATATTTTAAAATAAAATTAGCAAATAATTTTTTTTTAATATATGGGCATAGGAACACTTTGATGGCATGCATAAGAATGGATAAGGCAATTGGATAATAAGGAATTAATAAGTCAAAAAGAGACTCTGAAGTTGTTGTTGCATTGCAATTTGCATGGTTATGGCTATTGATTTGGATGAGGCATGGTGTATGTGCGAGGACACTCGTGCAACTTGCTCAACCCTTTTGGAATATGGATATGATCCAATTATCAAATATGTGTCATTTCTTTCGGCACAAAAAAAAATAAAAAAAAAATAAAAAGTAGAGTGCCATTCTCATCACATGTGAAGATAAGGTGTCTACTTCTTCCTGTTCAAACACTTTTGGATAGATTGAAGTGATGTGCAGTACACAAAATCTTTCATTCTATAACAAACTACTTTTTCTATCAATTATCGTTTCTAGAAGTAGAATTTTGCTGAAATAGACCATATTTGGTTTCTTTCCTTCATCAATGATATATGTTCGTAGTGTTCTAGGCAAGGTTGCTGCTAGTTAAAGATGATCTCGATCGGAGATAAGACAGAATTATATTATTTAAGTGAATGCAAATATTATTTTATAGATTAATCTTATAACATTTTGTTAAATATAAAGTTTATATTTACATAGTAAAGTCACTTGTGTTACCGGAAATTTATCAAATATATATTATGTGAGATAATATGAGATATTTATATGGTCAATTATTTTCATAAATGTATAAATGTGATTAATTTATCAATCAATTTACAAGTGTCCAAATTCAATTTATAATGGTTGCATTAATTTTGATACTGTACTCTTATATAATTTATGACAATTTGTTATAGCACCTAATTTGTAATGAACAAAAAACTCTATAGATTTCATATTTACTTTGTACTTTGTATTATCAAATATGTTCTTTTTTATGGTATGTATCATCAAAGAGTTTATAAAGTGAGATTTGAAATGAAAAAACACATTAAGGATTCTTGTGACAATAAGAATAACTGAATTGATTTTTTATTCTGTATTAACTTTAACAAAATCCAATAAGATTTATTTTTTGTTGAATCGTACCCCAGATCATCATTAGTATTTAGTTTCATACTTAAGATATATATGTCTCGACGTGACATGTTAAAGATCTCATTTCAAGTCTAAATAAGTCAAATTTACATTAATTTAAATTAAAAATATTGGACATCGATTACAAGTAAAATTAATTTAGAGTGTATAAATAAGAGCAACTTTTATCTTGTAATTTGATATGCAAAAACAGGTTAAATTTAAACTCACAACTCAATAAATAACATTTAGAAACCAAAGATTTAGTGAGAAAAATAAATTTATTTTAGGCATATATAGTTGATAGGCCTATCATACATCATTGAATGATATAAACAAGCTCTGATACTTAATGACATATCTTTGCTGACTGTAATGGATAAAACCAAAGCTTGTCTTTGTTTTGTGCAGTAACAGTGATAGAAGTAGGAACTTGTCCAAGTATTGATAAGACTCAACTTCTTCATCCTCATCCTCCAATCTAATACACCCTTTTAGTGTTGTGTTTGTTTAAAATCCATCATTAGCTTAATTAACTCACTCACTGCATTTTGTGCAGACTGAATTGACAAAAACCAAAAAAAACCAAAACTATATATATATATATATTTGGTATCTACTCCAAAGTGCAATGGTTCTTTTCCTTTTCATAAAAAATGGTAAAGAAAGTGTTGAGTGGCATTTGGAATTGCGAAGGTGGTCCAATGATTCAAGGTAACATAGCATTTTCAGACCCTCTTTCCCACCAAAACAGAGCATAAAATCTGTTGCAATAAACAACAATGCCCTTTAGACCAATTCTGTTTAGGCCAAGGTTATCTTTTATGTTGGGTTAGTTTGGTTCATTGGACACACATGATGTTCAGTGGCATTGTCTTGTGAGCCAAAGTGGAAGGACATTTAAAGAAACAATGCAAAACTTTAAGAATTTAGAACACATGGTATTGGCCCCATCTCAAATAGGCAAAAAGAGACCCTTGGAATAAACAAAATAGGGCACTTTGAGTTATCTATAAGCAAATAATTTGCCTTTTGGAGGTTCAAATCTTAGAGGGAAAGCTTGTTATTTCAAGGCAATGGTAGTTGAACCAAAACTTTGTGCACCACAACAACAACCGGTTCTAACCACTTTCAAAATTGTTTGGTCTCAAACAACCTTAACCAAAAGTGGACATGTGGACTGTGGCCAAAGCCTAAGTTCATTTGATGTTGGATAATAAGAAAATAATCAACTCACGTAAAAAATTGATATTATTTTCGATCCAAAATTTTAAAACAAGTTTATATATATATTTTTGTTAAATATGTTAACTTGAAATTAGTCCTTTTTCAAAACTTTTGACTAATTTAGTCTTTCATCTTTAAAAATGTGTAAATTTAGTCATTTTAACCAAATTTTGTTAACTTTATCTGACGTTTCAAGCGCATTTCATGATAGTATTTGAATTGTTTATACCGTTTGACACATTTTCGCTTCAATGTTAACTCAAATGTTATCATAAAATACATTTAAAATGTCAAATAAACCTAAAAAATTTTGGTAAGAAAGACTAAATCCACGTATTTATAAAAATAAATGACTAAATTAGTATAAAATTTCGAAAAGGGACTAATTCCAAAATTTACTAAAAGTTAAAGAACTAAAAACATATTAAACCTATTTTTTTTAAATGATGTCCAATTTTTTTATTTTTATCCAATATGAAATTTTGACTCATTTAAATCATCTAGAAATAACTTTTAATGACGTAAAATAATATGGAAAAATCATTATTTTCTGCTACATATGTTTTTTCTGAAAAAAATGACAAACAAGTTAGGTGCAGTTCAATTAATTAGTTAACAACCCCAGATTAGTGCAATGATTTTAAAATTAAAGCATAATAATAATAATAAGGATAAGGTAAAGGTCACATATGCATAGAGTAATGACTGATGCATCCTTCCAATAAAATAATGGCGTCACCATTAAATGTATGATCACAAGAATTTGAATAGAAAATGTTTTAAGTTTTTTTTTTTTTTTCTTTTTTAGGATTGATGTGAATGTCTTTTTCTTTCGGTCAGAATTCATGTAAAAGTCTATGAGCTTACATAAATGAAGGAAAACGAGGGTAACTGGTGAGACATCACATTATGAGGCATGGACCCTTGATGCTCATCATAAACCAAACCAAAATCGATTATTATTCTACTCATATAACAACTAATAGTAATTTAATATTTAATATTAAAAAAATTAGGATTTTTCTTTATTATTACACATATGTAATTTAACATTTTACTATACATTAACTCTCACTTAAATTTTAACATTAAGTTTAAGTAGTTGGAACGTACCAGTTTTATTTAGATGTATCAGTTTGATACTCACTTTTGAAAAGGTGTCAATTGAATTCTGATTTTTGAAAATATGTCTCAATTAGGTCCATTTTAGAACAAAATTATTAATGTCGTTAACGGTATTGACATTTAAAATGACTTACAAGATTAAGTATTGATATTTATAGTAAAATTTATTGATAAAAGTCATGAATAAAGTTAACGACGTTAATAATTTTTATATGAAAGAAACTTAATTGAGTCACTTTTTAAAAAGTTGGGACTCGATTGACACTTTAAACTGATACATTTAGACGAAAGTAAGTATCATTCGACTAATTAAACTTTAACATTATTAACATTATTTAGTTAAGTATACATTCAAAATCTAAATAGTGTATCATCATAACTACCCTCCGCTGAATGAAAGGGAGAAGATTGTGCTTTTCTTTGAAATTAATGTGAGCCAAATGAATGAAGACAAATTCAAAGCACCAGCACATTTTAAAAAGAGATTAAAAAATGCATGCATGCACATATTTAAAGAAAGCTTATAGGGTAAGAGAAACCCATGATGGAAACTTTTCAACAGAAGAAAATCCTTGTTGACCCCTCTTCCCTTTAAACAACGTTTCCGGTTAATAAAAAATGTCATCAATTTTGTATGTCTTTGATGCATCTTTATAACATCACCATGTTTACTATATGTAAATGCCGTGTACTACTCAATCTCTCTCAACTTATTATAATAAAAGTGGTTATCTCATCCAAAATACTCGGATATTAGGTTTATGTGATAAACATTTATCAAACTTTTATACTTTTTACGATCCTCGTGTTGCACCTCTTTATACAGATCGGTGTGTTTTTAAAAAATAAAAATGATTTCTTTCTTTTAGTTCTATATTAAGAAATGAACCACCATTTCCTTTAGATATCGATTAGGAAATTTATGTTCTGGTATACATAATAATCTCACATCATTGAAGAGTCAAAGTATATTCATCTCGTGCATATGACAAGAAATTAGTAGGTGGTTCATTAGCGGTCCGATATTGGATGAAGCAGAATGTCCGAGAAAATTCTCTAGGATAGCTTCTAACCTGACTCTGATATCATGTTAGAAGTGGATTTTAAGCCTAACTCAACCTCACAAAATCAGCTTATAAAGTGAAGATTGCACCCACTTATATATTATAAATTGATTTTATCTCTAGTCGATCTGAAATTTCCAAAAAAAGTGAAAGACATGGTTTGTAACTTTGTAGTAAGAAGGCAATAATTGAGTTCATGAGAGATAAGAAATGGTGTTGGTATGTGTCCCACTAATGCACTTTTACACCCACACATTTTTTTGCAACACTATTGTGTTGGATTAATTAGACATTAGGCCCTACTAGATCCAATGGCCAGTGATGGTGATTGAAAGCTGAAAATGCTAAGAATTATGATACAATGCCACAAAAGTTTTATGTGGCAAACTCATCCTCTTACCATGTTTATGTGGCATTCTCATCTTCGTTTTTTTTTTTCTTCATTGTTTTGTTGCTCTCTTCTAGTTTTTGATATGTTGGTCTTCTTCTGATTTTTGATAAGTACAGTCACGTACTTTCGTTCTCATATTTTCTTATGTCCCCCTTGTCTTTTAAAGAGACGTGAAGAAATTAATTCAATATTTCACATGATTGAGAAATTTTATTCTTTGCCTGGTTTGAAAGCTAAGGATGTAGGAAAGAATTGGGTACAAAGACTTCTTCTTCTTTTTTTCTGTTTCAGGATAATTTAATAAAATTACAAGGATTAAAGAAATTGTAAAATAATCCCTTGTTATTCATTTTCAAATTTACAATCACTTTCATACCTCAATGATTACTTGAGCGTGATGCGTTTAAGTAAAAGATTCCCAAAACAAATTAAATGTTAAAGGAGTTGTTTAATTATAATGTTTGGTTATTATATTTGTGTACATGTTTACACTTTGTTTAACTAAGAGACAAAACTCAGAGAATATTATAGAGGAAAGGGGGAATGGATAAAGCCTTACAAGACAAAATTTTGACTTAATTTTACGGTTAAATATGTTTTTGTTCATTCACTTTAAGTGAAGAAGTGAAAATTGAAATTCGTCCCTTTTCAGTGAAAATTGAAATTCGTTCATTTTCAAAATTTTGATCTAGTTTAGTTCTTTAACTTTAGAATTGTGTGGATTTAGTCATCTCAAACAAATTTTGTTAAGTTTATTTAATGTTTTAAACGCATTTCATGATGACATTTGAGTTGTTTACACAGTTTAACATATTTTCGCTTAAACGTTAGCTAAGAAACTATCATGAGATGCATTTGAAACGTCAAATAAACTTAACCAAAGTTAGTTAAAATGACTAAATTTACGCAATTTTAAAGTTGAGGGACCAAATTGGGTCAAAATTTTAAAGAGAGACTAATTCCAATTTTCATTAAAAATTAAGGACAAAAAACATATTTAATCCTTAATTTTATTATTATCATTCTTATATAATTTATTTATATGAAAAAAACGAATAATTATAAAATTACATGGCAAATTTACATTCATATATTTAATTAATTTTTTAAAAAACTTACTATTGCCTTAAAAATTTTCCAAACCAAAGAGAAGTAAAATACAAGACAGTTGCCAAACCAAGTTGAGGTTTAATGCTGGCTAAGTAAAATTATGTGAAATTTAATTAATCTACAAATTATCTTTTCGTTTATGTTTGATTGTTTGATAATTGTAAACCGATAAAGTAGTATAACAAGTAATAAATAGTTTTATCCTTATTGAGAGATATTTTATAATAAAATCAAATATCACTTTTGATTTGATCATTTGAGAAATTAACAAAAAAATACATTTTATAAGGTTCATTTTTATTTTATTATATCTTGAACAAAATACAAATTATAACAATGTAATGTTTTACTTCATTTTGTTATGTTCCACTTTTTTAACCCAAAAAGAAAAAAGTATGGGCTATTTCAACGTATAATGATTTTGGTGCAACTTTCCGATTCTAATATTCCTTTTTTTTTATTCAATATATAGATAATTCATTAAATTATTAGTACAAAATATTTATTGATTTACCTAAATTTTATTAAAACAACTAACTGACTATTTTTAATAAAATATTGTTTTTCAGTATTTTTATAAAGAAGTCAAGTTCAGATTGTATTCGATCAAATTAAATAATGTCAATTCAGATTTAATCTTTTAATTACTTTTTTGTTGACCCTTTGGATCCATTTTTATGTTTCTATCTGTCCAGCTATGCTTTTAATTTTTAAATAACTCAGCTGTTTATAAATTAAATTTAAAAAAGTACCACGATGTTTAGATTTAGACTAACATGTACTTCATTAATTCATCCTTTCAAAAGTCAACAATGCAGATATAGAAAAAAAAAAGAAAAAAGAAAAAAACACAACACACATAATCTTTAAAAAAAATGTCCACATTGCCAACTGCTTCGTAGGAATTGTTGCTAACAAAATTAGTTCACCATGAATTAATGTGTGCAACGTGGTGTACAATGTATCAAATAATTAGGTTACCAACAATGAACTAAGCACAAGTACATCCTAATTTATTTAGATTTAATTAACTTTTAAATCTCTCATAAATTTAAATATTTTAATTAAGTTTATATTAAATGTTTTTTGTCTATTGAAAATTCAAAAATTTTATATTGTTATGTGATCTATTTACTTATCTTCATGTGTTAAAAGATGTGATGTTTTATTATTTTTTTTCTTTTATCAACAAATATTAGTTTCTGTTATCCGAATAAGCTAAATTCAAAACAATCTCTCACTCTCCAACATTTTAAATCTCATCAAACAAATTTTATTTCTCGAAAAAAATTTAGCATGAGATCAAATCTACGATATTTTCCTTCATTCCCTTCTATCTAATCTTATGTGATGTTTTATTGTTAATATAAATTAGTATTAAACAATAAAAATCATTCATTGTTTTATATTGATTATAAAAATAAGACGGTAGAATAAAATAATCACTACTAAAAAAAATCATATTTCCTGCTAATTTTATTTTGAAGTTTTTTTTAAGAAATACTTATAAATTTTGTTATGAAAAAAATTTGTAGGAAATTGCTGTCAATTTTTTTTTTGCAAAATATTTTGTATAAAACAATTTTCGCAACAAATTTTGTAAGAAATACTTCTGAATTTTTTAATTTTGTAGAAAATAATTACTCACGAAAAAATTACCTGTCAATTAAAATTATTAAAAAAATAGTAGGAAAAAATATTTTATTACAAATAATTTTAATAAATTTGCAAGAAAATTCTCATGTAATATAAAAATTTTTAGTAGTGAACAACAACTCGTTCACTTAACCAAAAAATTAAATAACACGACCTCAATAGAAAAATAAAAATTTGAGTATTTAATAGACTACATAAATTTAATAGAGACTCAATTAAAAGTATTCAAATTTATAAAAGACATGACATTTAATTAAGTCGTTATTTAATTATAAACTTAGAAAAATGGCATGTATTTTTTTTCTTATTTTTTTATCTTGGAGTTGAATTATATGGATCGAATGTGGTTGAGATGAAGAATAAATATTATTATGGTGAAGAAAATGTTGTTGATGGTTACAAGGAAGAAAAAAAAAGGGTAAGTTAGGGTCCACATTTGTGTAGTAGAAAGCTTTTCACAACTAATCACCAACTATGTAGATGGTGATTGCTAGGGTTAGGGTTAGAGAGTACATCTACTATTAGAACTTATAATTGCTTAGGGTTAGTGATTAACATAATTTACCTGAGACTTAGTTTTTGCTTTGAATCAGATTTAGGTTTAAGTTGTTAGAATTGAAACATGAAGGGAAAATCATTTAACGGTTCAAGATAATGCTACCATGAAAGGGATGCACCAACAAAAGAATAATGAATCATAAGTGGAAGACAGAGCATCTAATCTTATACTCTCTTTTTTCTTTTTTTTTGTTTCATTTTGCTTTGACTTTTTTTTTTCTTCTCATGAATGTGCATGATCCCATGTGAAATTGGGTGAGAATAAAATAGGCTTATCTTATCACAAGAAAATCTTGTAACTTCGTTTATCAATGCTTTTATTTCATAATTTGGATTTCATATTTCATAAATTAATCCAAGCAACAAAAAAAATCAATATGAAGAGTTTGGTGCTAATATCAACTGCATTTCCTACAAATTTTGACGAATGATGGAGAGAAAATGATTTTATTTATAATTTGATAAATGTTAAAAATCTCGTATAGATCGCAGATATAGTAAATTTATAACAGATCAAATTTCATCTTATAAATTAATTTTATAAAATTAAATTAGACTTAAAGTTCCACTTTTTCTAAAATGATATTAAAGTTATCTAAAATCTATAATAAAATTTTTATTATTTGTTAGATTTATTATATATTAGTTATCAGACGATTATTATATAATCTTATAATATATATATATATATATATATATATATATATATATATATATATATATATATATATATATATATATAAAAGACAACTTTTTTTAAAGATTTATGAGTATTATTTGGTTTACACACCTATAAAATTAAATGTAGATTTTGATTTGTTTGTTATAAATGCCTTTGCTTCTCGTGTATAAAATAATAAACTGAAGATTTGTACATAGTTGAATGGTTTTAAATTAAAGGAAAATTTTGGTTACGAGATCGTTTTGTGATTGGTATTGGAGTCAGAGAGATGATGCAGCATATATTTTACAATAGATAAGTAATCAATTAATTAATTTATGCCCTAAACAATAATTGTAGTTTCCAATGTAGTTTGATGACATTTTCTTATTTAAATTTGAATGGAGCGTCTAACTATTAGGGTGGTCCCTATTTGACAAATACACTGTAAATTTAGCTGTTATATTAAATAAAAAATAAATAAATGATTTTTCGTATTATGAAAATATTATATATTTGGTCTTATCATCTTAATCCAACATCTTCTCTTAAATTGGTTTATTTAATAGATCTATGTTATTTTTTTTTTAACATTAATCTGAAAAACTTTTTACAGAAAAATGGATGCAACTTTAAGTTTAAAAACAGATAATATAACACCATAATTTGTCTTAATAATGTTGTTTCAACAAATTTGAAATTAACACAATTTTTTACTAGTTGAGTAAAAGATTTGTTGTTATGTCCACTAATCCAGCTTGAATTAGGAGTTAATATAAAAAATAATTTAAACAGAATTTTCTCTCTTAATATAATAATTAACTATAACACTATTATTTCAACCGAAATTGAAATTGTTTTAAATATGTAATACCATATTAAATTCCCCTTTTTAATTATGTTTATTTATGATTTAAAATTTTTATTAGTGTTATACATTCATTCATCCCTCTAATTTAACGATTAACATGAAAAAAGAAAGTCAAGTATTTACAACACTGAACTAACTAATAAATAGTACAAACAAAATTTTGAATTTAGACTCTCTGTTGTATTTTTGTACTGTTTTTCTATTATGTATTCAAAATATATTTATGATTATTAATTTTAAAATTTTAAAATATTAAAAAAATTTAAAATATCAATATAATGTATTTTTAATATTTGGGTTAAATATGTTTTTGGTCTCTTAATTTTAAGTGAATTTTGAAATTAATCTATTTCAAAATTTTGGACTAATTTAGTCATTCATCTCTTGAAATATGTGGATTTAGTTCTTTTAATCAAATTTAGTTAAGTTTATTTAACATTTCAAGTGCGTTTCATATAAATCCACATATTTCGAAAGAATAAAGGACTAAATTAGTCTAAAATTTTAAAATGGACTAATTACAAAACTAAAAATATATTTAATCTTTAATATTTTAACATAGAACAACACCAAAAAAATTTAATAAAAAATTTGAAGTCCAACAATTTTATTATAATTTTGTATGTGAAAAGTGGGTGATTATAAAGGAAAGCGGCCTCATTCACGAGCACTTATTCGTCACAATTTCTTTACGCCATCTCTTATATTCCATCATTTTCAATTAATCAACCACATCACAATCATTTATACTCTTCAATCTCCTTCTTCGTCAATTTCAATTTCAATTTCAATTTCCTTTCAGTGCTTAGGGTTAGGGCATGAAATCATACCCAATTACGAGCCATGCAGATATCTCAATTTCCATATATTTATAAATTACTTTTATTAAATAAAATTAGTGGATAACACCTCTTTAAATTTGCATATTTTGTATTTTAATATAAATTTCAGAAGTCATGCACCTAATAATAGTTTCGTGCCCCTACAGGTATAAAATACTGTTCCGTATACGAAACTAATTACGGTGTTGTTCAGACACCAATCTACTAAAAACGTGGCTTCTAAATTACTCAAAAATCCTTCAAAATTTTCACCACCAGACCAAACTTTTGTTTTGGTTTTCCAATGTTAGACATTCATTCTCCTTAGATTTCTCATATTAAAAGCAACCAAGGTTGTTTCCAGATTAGTTAAATGTTAATGGCTATATTTGGAAGAGTTTTCATTCATTTTAAAAATATGTACATGTAAATAAGATTATACACAAGTTAAAAGTAAAAAGAATTTTTATAAATTAATTTATATAGTTAGTTTTAGCTTTCAAAATTATGTTATTATTCTACTCATAAAACTGATATTTAAAACAATTTAAATTGATCAAAAATATATAAATGTAACCTCTCAAATTTATCAATGGACTTTGATCGGTCTTCGACTTCGGTCATAGTTTATATAACCTAAGATATGTTTGTTTTTTAATATTATTGTGTTCCTGATATATTATCTGCTTTGAAATATATAGTTTTGTTACGATTTTTTTTTAAGAAACATCTCGAATAGTGAAGGAAGGAAAGACTACGCTTGACCTCGATTCTTAAATAATGTGAGACTTATTGGGTGTAACGAAACAAGTCTTCAGTCAAGAACAAGAAGAGTTGTCCGTTCTTACAAACGACACTAATTTTCTGACCCAACCCCAATCCGTCCGACAATATCGTATGAATAATCACCATCTTTCCAAGACGATTAATTTGTAATTATTTTATAAGTATTTTTTATATATACTTAGATTATAAAAGACTTTAACTAAAATTAAACTTCTTACTGTAATATTTTTAGAAAATAATGATTGTTTGGAAAGCTGTATAAAATGAAATAACATAAATAAAAGAAACAAATAAATTTGTACTAAGTAACTACACTTATATTTTAACAGATAATAAAAAATATGTTTAATTAAGTTTTATGTTGTTTTTAATTGAGTTTCTATTTTTCTTTCTACTAACACTACTCACATTTTGTAATTAAGTTGTGTTATTTATATTTTTTCATTGATAATTATTGTTTTTATTCATTAAAATATAAAATTATATGATTAATATAAAAATATATTGTGACGAGTAATTTTTATTATCACTGAAAATATATTGGATAATATCAATGATTGAAAAAAACTATCATAATAAATTTTCAATGAAAACAATACATGTTTATCTATTAACTACATGTTTATATTAATCTTAAAATACCACGTTAATTAATACGTCAAAATAAGTAGGCAATAAATATGCGAGTTATATCACCCAATTAAAAAAATAAGAAATTAAATATTAATTACAATTTTAAATTTATAAAAAAATAAGTTAAATAAAAATATTTCAATTTATAAAAACTTCAAATTTAATTGAATTTATTTTTTCTATTTCATATGTCTTTAACTTTTTTACTCCATAAACATTTGAATAGGACATACAAAAAAGGCTTTATTCACATGTACGTGTATCCTTAAAAAACGTGTCAATGAATTAAATTATATATTAAAAAAATAGAAAAGTTATCCGATGGGTTCAAAATCTGAAAAATGACTTTGACTTATGACAAAAAGAAACAACAGAAAACACTGATATGCTTCACGCACTCCTATGAATGCGTTTTCCCAACATTATAGCGGGAAGCTCCCTCTTTTTAACTTTTGAACCGGATACTAGGGTTCAGGTCGTAAGCGGACCCGGTTCACCGGTTCATAAGTGATGGTTTCAAAATTTTGTATTTTAAACTAAATGTGTGTTTGATTTTGCGACGAATTGATATATAATTGATTAAAATTGATTTTCAAATGTGTTTGATTCTCAAAATTAATTAAAAAGTGAAAAATTTATGTTAAATATGAAATAATTAATTATTAGAATTAATTCAACGTTGAAGTATACATACCCTAATTCTATGTATCAATGCTCAATTATTTTCTTCAGATAAGCTCATTCATACTTGTATGGGTTGTGTTTTTATAATACTTAGTTAACTAATTTATGCACATTAAATTAATAACATCAAATTATTTTAGGAAAAATAATATTTTAACTCACATTTTTTGACCCACTTTTAATTTACTATTCTCATTACCCTTAGATTATTTATTTTAAATTTTTGTAGTGATATAATGTATGTGATGATCTAAAGATGATAGAAATGATGATTAAAAGTGGATAAAAAAAAGTAAGTGAAAGTATCATTATCCTTATTTTAATATGAATCCTAAGAAATGAACATAGGGGCATAAAGGTAAATTTCACGTGAGCTAAACACACCATCGTAACTTTTTTACCCTTGGAAATTGGATCCAACCAATTACTTCAATCATTTGAATGGGAAACTAGTTAAATCGGCAACAACCCACTCAATTTAGAAAATTATTGAATAAAAACATGGACAAAAATATTTACTGTGAATAAATTTAACTTAAAAATAACACTTAACTTTCTTTTTTAATTTATAATCGATAAGTCAATTTATACGCATAAGTTCAATAAAAGTGTGCAATATACATTTATCAATAATGGTAACACATACACCACAAGTAACAAATTGCACCATAATGAAGACACAAAACTATTTTATCACACAATTTGACCTAAATAACTTTAAGCATATTAAGGTTTTAGTGTATGTTCTTCCAACTACAAATGGAAGCTTTTTTGCTTAGGTGCATCTAAAAGCTATGATGAGTTATTGGGCATTATAGGAGAAGCAATTCCTTGCAAGATATGCATCCCAATATCTCATCACTTTAAGGACTTCTTTGTAACACATTTTGTTCACCTTTTTCTACACAAAAACAAAATTCATTCTTTTATTATAGTCCCATAATTAATCTGTTTATGATAATAATAATTTTCAACAATTTTAGTTTTTGTTTGGTTCTGTGGGACAATTCATCAAATAGTTCAAAAGCATTAGGATGTTTCATTTTGATCTGCTTCGAAACAACGGAACTTTCCCAACCATTTTATATTGTTCTAATAATTGTCAAGAATCAACTTTTTTTTTCTTTTTTATTTAGTCCACAACGGTTTTGTATTCCTTCAAATGAAGCAAATCTCATTGTTTCTGGGGAATTGTTTTATTGCAAACAACCAACATTATATTCCCATGATTTCCTTCCTAATTTTTGTTTTGTTGGGTGAAAAGCTTCCTTGCACTTTCTTGGTGTAAGGTGTAAAAATATACTACTTTTCTAATTATAATAATTAGTACAACATATTTGGCATACGTAATTACCTTATACAGTATTTATATATAACTTAATGAAAATAGAATTAAACATGATTTTTGTCTTCATATCATTTTGAGAAATGGTGTTTAAATTTCGAAATAAATGGTTTTGGATTGGGTTAAACATTCTATTCAATATTTTTCAAGCTCTTCAAATATTAAAGATATTACAATGTTAAAATCAGTCAATGATTGATTAGTGAATTTCCAACGAACATACATTTACAAACTCTTCAAGTCTTCACTCATATTGTTCATTTCGTACTCCTATTATCAACCGATGGGATGATACTTGCTAAAGATACTCCCATGTTAAAGTCGACGGGAAAGATAGATTCATCGAAGCAATAAATGTTGTAATTAATGTAAGACAAAAGTGTCAAAAATCATACTTTTGACCTATATTTATAGTTTTTCCCGTTGGCTCATAATTAAAATTGGCCTAATCATGACTTAATCACTTATAATTCTGCTTACTGACATGTTGATTGGGTGATTAAGGTGGATGTCGTTCGGCTAGACATACCAGATGGCTCGACACATAAGTTGTATAAAGGACCAGGATGAAATTTTGTAGACAATCCAATCATTGTTATTAAAAAGACCGCTCAACATGTTTGAACAACAAGGATTAAGCGTTCAATTTAAATTTTATAAAAGTTATGTAAAATATTTTTTCAACAAATCCGCGTATCATTTGTTTGGTAAAATATTTTACTTCACTTTCATAAAATTTAGGATAAAAATAATTTATATATATTTTTTTAAAAAAGTAACCAATAATATGAACTCGTTTCTAACATGAAAATAATAATATATTTGTTTCGTGTATCTGAAATTTTTGAAAAGGAAAAAAAGAATCCACATGATTGATGGAAGGTGAGAAGTCAAATAAATAAAAGACACCATTGATGTCGAAATCCAAAGATATGCGGATGAGATAGGAGATGGATGGCATTAAGAATGAGAATTTATAGTTGTTGAGGAACATGAAAAATGGTTGGTGTTGGCAATGATGCGAGTGCATAAGAAATGTTGTTCTGGATTTGTTTGGTTCGAAAGTGGAGATGTAAGTTGTAACCAAAACTCAATAATCAGATGTTGTTCATAAAGCGCCTCTGTTGTTGTTTCTTTTCTCTTTCTCTTTCCCCTTCTTCCAAGTAAACCCTTTTTCACTAACAAACTCAAACCTTGCTTCATGCTTTTTCTAACACAAAACTACCTTCTTCTTACATTTATCTTTTCGAAAAATGATATTTTACCAATTAAATTCGATAACTTTCTTTTATAACTTAAAGGTGACATTTTTTAAATGATTTTAAAATATAAAAAATGAAAAAAAATGAAAAATTATTTAAAAAATAGGGTTAAATATGTTTTTCGTTTTTTAAATGAAATTTGGAATTAGTTCATTTTCAAAATTTTTGATCAATTTAATCTTTCATATTTAAAAATACGTGAATTTAATAATTTTAATCTAATTTTGTTAATTTTATCTAAAGTTTTAAGCGCATTTTATAGTATTTGAATTGTTTACGCCGTTTGACACATTTTCTTTCCAATGTTAACTCAAATATTATCATAAAATGCGTTAAAAATGTCTTATAAACTTAACAAAATTGGTAAGAAGGATTAAATACATGCATTTCTAAAGATAAAAGACTAAATTAGTATAAAATTTTAAAAAGAAACTAATTCCAAAATTCACCGAAATTTGAGGACCAAAAACATATTTAATCCTGAAAAATATCATCTCATGTTAAAAGAAAAAAATATCAAAATTTAATTATTAAAAAATTATTTGTTCATTTTAAACAAGTTAAAATCTAATGTGTTTTTTAAATATTAAAATTTTTAAGGAAATAATGATAATAATAAAAAATTAAAATTAAAACTAAACTTGTATTGCTTTTAGTCTTGTAATAATGGTCCTTAAAGCAATCATTACAAAAAATTTGAATACGAATTATTAAATATAGTTTAATACAATTTCGTAGATTCCAACCAAAAACTTGCAGCAAATTTGAAATCACATAAATGTTTCAGTCATTGATTTCAAAATACGTCAGAACTTTGAATTCTAATGAATGAGCAAACCCTCTTTACATTCTGTTCTGGATCTCACTGCTTCCACCAATCAAACGAAAAAAAATACTTCTTTGTGTCTGCTTTTCATTAATTGGACAAAAATCATTGAAAAAAACTCTCTTTTCTTCCTGAAACATGTCAATTTAATCTAAAATTAAAACAACAATCGCATATAATTCAAGTATAAGTAGCCAAAGTTGATTCTCCGTCATTTTTTTGTATGAATTTGAATTTTTTATTGAATTTTTTTTACTATACTATTATTAATTTTAACATATTAAAATATATTAAAATAATATTTAAAATATTAACGTAGTATATTTTTAATACTCAATATAAAATAATAAAATAATAAAGAAAATAATAACAGAGAATCTCAACTTTTGTTTAGATTAACTTTTCACACTTAACACGATTTCATTGGAGTAATACATATTTTTTTGTAAGATACAATATTAAAATGCCATGATATGTTTTTAAATATTAACAAATTTTCTTAAACTAAAATATCATGCAGATACAGATAAAAATAATTAAAATGTTCTGTTTGTGTATATCTTGTATTTAGTAAGAATCTGAGTTTAAAGTTCACTGTAATTTTTTTTTTGTTAAAAGGGTAATTAGTAAATACTTTTAAACTAATTTTGCAGTAAATATTTTGTTTAGTCTGAAGAGGTATATACTATGAGTTTTAGAAATTAGAAATCTAAAACATTTAACTTGTCTGAATAAAAAAAAAAGAAAAAAACAATTAAAAAAATATTTAATTAAAGAGAAAAAAAAAAGAATATGAGTGGATGGAGTAAGAACAAGGTGTGGGTCCCAAAGCTCCATGAAAGTGGGTCCCACTTTCTCTGAAAGACCATATACTCCTTCACTGTTGAGTGTTTATAAAAGCAGCTGCAAAGCACCACCCTTTTCCTCCAACAAAGAACCTTCACATAAAGTTGCTTAATCTCCCAAAAGGGTGAAAACAAATCAAAAACAAAAATATATCACTGTTGCAAACTCTTTCAAGCTGCAACCTACCATTTCTTTTTCTTCCTTTCACACTGTTTTCTCTTCAATCATTCTGCATAAAGGAGGAAACTTGAGCTCAGGACAAAAAGCATTCTTCTCTCCTTCTGCCATTCCTCTCTCCACACGTTCAAGCATAGAATAAAGTGTTCAAGGGCCACTGCTTTACCAAGCTCAGGAACACCACAACAAGGCTGTTTTTTTTTTTTTTTAATATTGCTGTTTTTAATTTTTTGTTGTTGACATGAGCTTCAACAAGCTCATTGTGTGGAATGTGCCACTGCTCTTGGTGGTGGTGTGTGCATGGTCACTGATCGGTCATGCTTCAGCTTCTGTGTCCTATGACCATAAAGCTATCACCATCAATGGACAAAGAAGGATACTGCTCTCTGGTTCCATTCACTACCCCAGAAGCACCCCTGAGGTACTTTACTCAAATGTGTTTCATGGTTTCATCCATTTTAACTTTCTTCCAAATGGGTGCCTTAAAGTTTCTCCCTTTTCAGATGTGGCCGGATCTTATTCAGAAGGCAAAGGAAGGAGGTTTGGATGTGATTCAAACTTATGTTTTCTGGAATGGGCACGAGCCTTCACCCGGCAAAGTAAGAACTTAAGAAGCAGTGTTTGAAAATTTACATTTGTTATTATTTTTAACGAATTTAGATGTTGGGAATTATCACAATATTTTTTCTTTTGGATACTGTAGTATTACTTTGGGGGAAACTATGATCTGGTAAGGTTCATAAAGCTGGTGCAGCAAGCAGGCCTCTATGTTAACCTCAGAATTGGTCCTTATGTTTGTGCTGAATGGAACTTCGGGTAATGAAAGAGATGGATTTCCTATTTCGCATAGGCAAAAAGTCCTTGCTGATATAGTCATATGAATTCTCTTAACAGCTTAATTATATTCATTTTTCAGAGGTTTCCCTGTTTGGCTCAAGTACATTCCAGGTATCAGCTTCAGGACAGACAATGGACCGTTTAAGGTAAGATAACATTCACTCTAAAGTATCATACAAAAATTTCATGTTTCATGTTTTTGAATTGTCTACTAATACACCTCTTTTATTCTTTTTAAATGTTGCTGTGGTTAAGTTTCAAATGGAAAGATTTACCAAGAAGATTGTGGATATGATGAAAGCAGAAAGATTATTCGAGTCTCAGGGTGGTCCAATAATTCTATCTCAGGTAGATTACATATGCAGCTACCCTTCTGCTCAATCCAATCATTTGTTTATATTTTCATGCAACTTTTTTACTTTGAAAAAAATAGTTGTAGACTTGTTGCTCAAAGTAAACTGGAGATAGATATGCATATAGAGAAAATATTCACTGTTTTTTACCTTTGCAAAATTTTCTCACAGATCGAAAATGAATATGGACCTATGGAGTATGAAGTTGGTGCTCCTGGTAGAGCCTACACTCAATGGGCAGCTCATATGGCTGTAGGACTTGGCACTGGGGTTCCATGGATCATGTGCAAGCAAGATGATGCTCCTGATCCTATTGTAAGCTCAGCTTATTTGTACCTTTTGTACACATTTTCTCTGATCATTATAGCTTGTTATATTTGGTGGGGATACTAGAGACAGTATGTTTTGTCCATTTGCATAATGGAAGAAATGAGTGATTATTCCTTGTTGTGCATAATTGGTATCAGTCCTTTCACTACTGTTCTCATTATCATGCCTAGCTAGTTATTAACCGTTATAATCATGGTGAAACTGCCCTTGTTACTTGTGGTGGAAATTGAAAATCTGACATTCTTGTCAATTTTCATTATCAGTGATGGAGAGAGAAATATATTGTTTTGTATCCTCAACAAATATTATATTTGCATGAGTGCATTTAAAACTAATCATTCCAATCAGGATCAAAGTCCACATCTTAATTCTAAACTTTTTGTTTCTTTTTGCAGATTAACACTTGCAATGGCTTCTATTGTGATTATTTCTCTCCAAATAAAGCTTACAAACCAAAGATGTGGACAGAAGCTTGGACTGGCTGGTATGATAAATTTGAATTGAAGGTTTTATTTTGTGGCTTGTTACTTCTTAGAGATGCTCATTTCATTTCCTGTGTCACTGTTTTAAACATGTAGGTTTACTGAGTTTGGAGGTGCAGTTCCTCAAAGACCTGCTGAGGACTTGGCATTTTCAATTGCAAGGTTTATACAGAAAGGGGGATCATATGTCAACTATTATATGGTAAATTGAACCTTTATTGATTTCATTGTTTGAATTTAATTCACCCTTGAATAGTTAATTAATCCCTTTTGTTTTGTTCATTCCAGTATCACGGGGGAACAAATTTTGGTCGAACTGCTGGTGGTCCCTTTATTGCTACGAGCTATGATTACGATGCACCTCTTGATGAATATGGTATGCTTAATGAGGAAAACAGAGTTCTCATATATATATATATATATATATATATTTCATGAATGGTTTTTGAGTTATTTATTATGTTCTATGCAGGATTGGCCAGACAGCCAAAATGGGGTCATCTGAAAGATTTACATAGAGCAATAAAACTATGTGAACCTGCTTTAATATCAGGAGATCCTACTGTACAACGACTAGGAAACTATGAAGAGGTATAACTTTACTTAGTTTTCTGAGAATTATTTGTGAAGCTGCTGTGGAACTAGTCTAAACTTTCAATTTTCATAACCAATGTACAGGCTCATGTCTTTAGATCAAAGTCTGGAGCTTGTGCTGCATTCCTTGCAAACTATAACCCACAATCTTATGCAACGGTGGCATTTGGAAATCAGCATTACAATCTACCTCCTTGGTCTATAAGCATTCTTCCTAACTGCAAGCATACTGTTTATAACACTGCAAGGGTGAGTCAAATTAAACTAACTTTAAGTTCAGATTACAAGAGATGGGATAAATGTATCTTATGATGGAGATTTTATTTCTGTGAAGCATGACCAAACATACACTATTTAGTTGGTCTGAGTAAATTTTTTCAATAAGGAGTTATATGCAGTGGTAGTTCTTGGGACTTTTTTGTTCTGTGAAAGGAGGCACAGAAAAGGGAAAAAAAAATTTTTTTTTGGAGTCTTATTTACCTTATCTGGCTCTTGTTTGAAACAAGTTTCATTTTCAATGAAAAGAACGGTATTCTTGAGTAACTCTTGAACTGAAGATTTCAGCAATGATGTTAATTCTAAATCTCTTTACAGGTTGGTTCTCAGAGCACAACAATGAAGATGAGCCGTGTTCCTATTCATGGAGGACTATCTTGGAAAGCGTTTAATGAAGAGACAACCACTACTGATGATAGTTCCTTCACTGTGACTGGCCTGTTGGAGCAGATAAATGCAACCAGAGATTTGTCTGACTACCTGTGGTACTCCACGGAGTGAGTGTGACCTATAACTCTGCAATGTTCTTACTTTTTTTTTTCTCTTAACCATTATTGATATATTTGCTCATTTTTTGTTTCTAGACTATGAATACTTATCTTGTTTCTTTTCTTGGCAGTGTTGTGATCAATCCCAATGAAGAATTTTTGAGGAATGGAAAGAATCCTTATCTTACAGTTTTATCTGCTGGGCATGCTTTGCATGTTTTTATCAACAATCAGCTGGCAGGTGAGCAGTACACTGCTGGTTCACTTCACGTTGTTTCAGCAACACTAATTATTTAAACTACAAAGATGTATACTACAAATATTCAATTGCTATAAATTTGTTTTTTCTTTTTTGGTAATGTGATCCAAGAGGAAGAAGTGGGAATCTTATAAGTATAACTTTGAGAATTGAATGGATTGGACAACTGCACTTTATATATATGTAGCTTATCCAATACTTGATGGACATGACCATAGATCATGTTACCATTTTTGTCTTAACTCTCTTTCCAAAACTGGTCAAACACTGAAGTACCTCTCAGAAATAAGCTGAGTTTTCAGTGAGAAAGGTAGAAAAACAGAGAAAAAAAAAAGGAAAAAGAAGGGTTTGGTGTAGGTTTCATTGAATTACTGCTAAGGGTTTTCCCTCTATCTACAATAGAGCTAGTGCTGAAAAGATAATAAAACTGAATGACCTACTCTCTTACTGTTTAAGCTAACAATATAACTTATTCTGTACCTACTTTAACCAATTTCTAATATGTCTTATTTCTTTTTATTCTTCTGTCATTAGTCACTATTTTATTTTTCTTCATCTTTGAGACACTGAACATACTATTTATCTTCTTGTGGTCAGGAACTGCATATGGAAGCTTAGAGGCCCCCAAACTAACCTTCAGTGAAAGTGTGAGGCTCAGAGCTGGTGTTAACAAAATCTCCCTTTTAAGTGTTGCAGTTGGCCTTCCGGTTTGTTCTCTATGTCCCTCTCTCTTTTGTGGACACTGCATGCACACACTAAATGATTGTTTATTGTCAGATCATATGTACCTCTGCACTTCCAACAAATCTGATTGTTTAGAATTTTGAACTCTGATTATGAACATGACTATATATTTATTCATCTGCTACCTGTTATTGGCATGCAGAATGTTGGTCCACATTTTGAAAGATGGAATGCTGGTGTTCTTGGCCCAATAACATTAAGTGGTCTCAATGAGGGGAGAAGAGACTTAACTTGGCAAAAGTGGTCATACAAGGTTCTTTTCAGACGTTCTGTTTGCTTTCTCTTTCTCATTATTGCTTTAATTTGCTTAATATTCATTTGAATGCTTGTTTTAGGTTGGTCTTAAAGGTGAAGCCTTGAATCTACATTCTCTTAGTGGAAGCTCCTCTGTTGAGTGGCTTCAGGGGTATTTGGTTTCTAGAAGACAGCCATTGACATGGTACAAAGTGAGTATTGTGATACCTCTATGCTACCCTGCAAAAAAAAATTCATCTTTTAAAATTCTGGGGTCAGCCACGGACTTCATGAAACTTATTTTTACTACTTAACAAAAATGATCTAGAAAAGAAACCCATTGTGATTGTACTGGGGAAATTGTTAACATATACCAAAAAGTTAGTGTAAATGCAACAAAAGGGACCATTTTTTTTAGCTGTAAAAGTAATGTCCTTTCTATTCTTTTGTAGACTACATTTGATGCCCCAGTTGGAGTTGCACCATTGGCTTTAGACATGGCCAGCATGGGAAAAGGTCAAGTGTGGATAAATGGACAGAGTCTGGGCCGCTACTGGCCTGCTTACAAAGCATCTGGTTCTTGTGGTTACTGTAACTATGCTGGAACTTACAATGAAAAAAAATGTGCAAGTAACTGTGGCCAGCCTTCTCAAAGATGGTGAGAAATGTCTTGAATTTTGTTGAATGTTGGTTAGAAACCATTGTTATACTAATTGCTGTCTGATAATTTCAGGTACCATGTTCCTCATTCTTGGCTGAAGCCAACCGGAAATTTATTGGTTGTGTTTGAGGAATTGGGTGGGGATCCGAATGGGATCTTTTTGGTTAGAAGGGATATTGACAGTGTATGTGCTGATATCTATGAGTGGCAGCCAAATCTTGTTAGTTATGAGATGCAAGCTTCTGGCAAAGTCAAAAGTCCTGTGAGGCCAAAAGCACATTTGTCATGTGGTCCAGGGCAAAAGATCTCATCAATCAAGTTTGCTAGCTTTGGCACTCCAGTAGGAACTTGTGGAAGCTACCGTGAAGGAAGCTGTCATGCTCACAAGTCATATGATGCTTTCCAGAAGGTAAAACAAAGTTGGATTTTTCTGTGCTGTTTCTCTGCTGTGTCTCCAAAATACACAAATAGATATTGATTTTGATGTTTTAAAACATATTAATTTCTTTTTAAAGTACTATCATTGGTGTATTGTTTGTGCTCAGCAGATAATAGTTTCAAAAAATTCAATAGAGAATCTGAACTCGTATTTTACTTGTTCAATGCTTTTCTGGGGATGGTTTCTTTCTAAGCTTTAAAAATATCATTTTTGGTTAGAAACTTGAGTTAAATCCTGCAGGGCAAGGGGTCAATTTCAAGTTTGTGGTACTGAATACATTATTTGATTTTGACATTATTGCTGCAGAATTGTGTTGGGCAAAGCTCTTGCACAGTGACAGTGTCTCCTGAAATTTTTGGAGGAGATCCATGTCCAAGTGTGATGAAGAAGCTCTCAGTGGAGGCCATTTGCACCTGATCATTTTCAATCTCTGAAAATAAGTGGAATAAAGGTTCCATGTTGATTTATTGAAGCTAAGTTTACACGTGTAGATCACCACAGGCATTAATTTGGCTTTACCAAGGTGAAGTTGCAGATGAACACAACACACCATGTGGTTGAAAGCCTCTTGGGATGATTGTGGAATTGTGTGTGTATATAATGGTGTTGTGCTTGTTATACTGAGATGGAGGAAGGTGAAAAGTTACCTTATGCACATTGAGACGACATCGACTTGTCCATGTGCAAATTGGTTTTTGTATGTGTGGAAGTCTCTTGCTTCCTGTAATGTTATGATATTTTGTAGGAGAAAGCAATTTGGTGCTTTCTTATTAGAAAACTTCTGAATGTAATAAGGTCAGGCATGTTAATTCAATGATGTTTTGCTTATACTTGTGCTTGTTTTGTGAAAGTCATGGGTGAAAGTAATTGTAAAATTACTTTGACGCTCTCAAGTTCGTATGGGTACAGTTAATGCAGTCATATGATCAGTAATAATATTAATGATAAATATCTTGAGAAAGGGATTTTGTTATTCTTAATTTTTACTTAGTCATCAGAATTGTTTTAAAATATTTGTCATTGTTTGATACAATTGTATTGAGGTATTCTTAACTTTTTCTAGTACTTTTAGGCATTGTATTTTATATTTTTCGACAGGACTAGTATATCTCGGTTTGTTTAATATTGCTTGATAAAATTATTTTTCTCAACCATATCCAACTTTTTAATAAAAGTAATACTTCTCGATAAAATTAGTATTTCGAGACTTTATCTACAGCTTAACAAAACTGGTAAGTTTCTAATTTACTTATCATTTAGTCTAAATCTTTTCTCGAATATCTTCAAATAAATACCGTATACAGGTATTTTTTATAAATGGATTCGGAAATAGAAAATATAATTCGACGCGCAAATTCCTCATTAGATAAATGGATTCGGAAGAAGAAAACACGTAAATGCAATCATTTTTTTAGTCCACATTTTAATGTCCAATTTCTTGCATCGTATAAAAACCTTGGACCACATTTTATAGAATATAGAAAAAGACATACCATTAACAATTCAATGTAATTCATCCATCGGATCAAGCCAAATTCACTTAGTCACTTTCAGACCTCAATTCGGAGAATTCAGTCCGACCTGACCACTCGGATCGTATCAACTTCAACATAGCTAACAGTTTTATGAAAACAGTGGGGTAGAAAAAATTACTCATACGGGTCAGTCCAACAAAGAATTGGTCTTAAATATGTTTTTCATTGTAAATATAACAAACCATTGTCACTGATCAGTTTTCAAGTGAACCGATTTTTTGGAATTTTTTTGGGGTGGGGGTGGTGTTAATATATAATGTTTATTTATAATTATTATAGGAATGGAGTTTGCATGTAACTTGTATATTTTAATATTATACTAGTTTATACGGTTTCGTCAAGAACCTATTAACCCAATGCCCTGATAAATCTGTCAAACATCCTCATGACAAACATTCCCTGAAGATTAATTGCTGATTCAATAGTTCATCACTTCGTTGTGTCATGTTGAAATATGCAGACATATCATTACTTCAGAAACTACCACAATAATATTTGAAAACACTGTAACAAATTAACAATCCATCAGCTACTCTAACAATAAACAAAAAGGGTTTTCAAGGGTGGAGTAGGGGAAAAAGGTAACTTCCCGGCAATATTTGCTTTGAGTCCTCTAATTGTTAAAGCCTCTAGGATTCCGGGTTCCCGTTGTGTAATCATCCACTGTATGATGCCTTAAAATCAGTCAATCTTCACCGAAGAGTAAATCTTGCGAACAAACCACAAGCAAGCATAGAACCCAATAGTTCCCGTCAACACAAAGAAGGCGTATGAAACGATTATCATATATCCAAAGTAGAGGATGCCCGAGACCAGCTTTGAAATCTCTAACTTTGTAAAGAAGTAGAAAATTGAGTAGAGGAAAAGGTACAACGCAGAGGACCCAGCAGTGAGGTACGATCTCCACCACCAATTATAATCCTCACTGCACAACTGGAAGTAGCAAAGCACAATTGTAATCTCGGCACAGGTGATTAATAGGATCACAAACACTATGAAAAGGAAGCCAAAGATGTAATAGAACTGGTTCAGCCATATTGATGTGAGGATAAAGAAGAGCTCGATAAACACTGCACCAAATGGAAGAATGCCTCCGATAAGAATTGAGAATACAGGTTTCATATACCATGCCTGCTCAGGTACCTGCCTAGGAATTTTATTAGTCTTCACTGGGTCTTCAATAGTCGGCTTTTTAAAACCCAAGTAACTGCCCACAAAGACCAAGGGTACTGATATACCAAACCATAAGCAGACCAGAGCAAACATGGTTCCAAAGGGGACTGCTCCGGAGGACTGCTCCCCCCAGATTAAAGCATTAAGTACAAAGAAGACAGCAAAAAGAATGCCCGGAAACATAAAAGCAGTTTTCAAGGTATTCCTTTTCCATTCTGTGCCCTTGAACATCTTGTACAAACGTGCTGAGGAGTACCCAGCAAATAAGCCCATAAAAACCCACAACAGAACCATCGCAGTCATGAGACCTCCCCGATTAGATGGAGACAAAAACCCTAGCAAAGCAAATATCATTGTCACAACTGTCATTGCAAAGATCTGAACACCAGTGCCAACATAAACACACAGCAAATTCGAATTGACTGGTGGCCTGAAAACATCTCCATGAACAAGTTTCCACCCAGTTTCTTCTTGGGCCTCATCTTGGGTTTCTAGCTGATTATAATTAGCAATATCTCTGTAAAGAGTTCTCATCATGATCATTGCTACCATTCCAGACAAGAAAAGAACAATCATCAGAGAGTTAATGATGGAGAACCAGTGGATCTGATCATCATTCATTAAAAGATATGTGTCCCACCGTGATGCCCATTTGATATCACTTTCCTGGAAAAAATACCAATAAATTGGCTTAGCATATCGTGTAATAAATGAGTAGACAGTTTGAGTGGCTAAGATTTAACTGGCAATACCTTGAAGGAAACATCATATGTGAATACGACATCCTTGCCTGTATCAACTTCTTGTGGGACTGTACTACCTTGCATCAAATTTTTGGTATCTTTATTGCATGTTGTTACCTGTGGGTCCTTGTCATTCCACTCCTTGTATTCATGATTTATACTGTTTACAGCAACAGAATTCATATAAGAAAGACATAACACATTAAGCCGTCATTTGAAATCAAATATACAAGTGCTTTACTTTGGAGAAATAAACTCAATAAGTAAAGAAATGCACAAGTTATGATACTTACCGTGAAAGAAAAAAGGATTATCTAAGAGCCCATTTATAAGAATTTCTAATGCCAAAATATTATTTATCTTCAAAGAAATGTGACATCATGGAGAAGTTAAGATCTTGTTAGATAAAAATCTAACTATTTGTTTCATTCTTATTTCTTACGAACAGCGTGCTTTTACAGACATAAAACAAATATATAATTATAAAACCCAATCAAGTTCATCCATGTTACGCCAACATTAGAATGCACCACCCCCTTAACAGTGAGGCGTAAAGAAAAAGAGCAATACCTGTTTGGGGTGACCTCAAATCCAACAATACGAGCAGAACCAGTTTCTGGATCCTTGTGATACATGACTCTAAAACTTAAGTGGTTATTGATAAAATATTTCTCCTCCTTGCTCTGTAGGAAAAATTTATATTTGTTACAATATGGAGTGACAGAAATGATTCTTCAAATTGAACTATATAACAAAATTCAAGCTGAGTTATACCCCTTGATAGTTTCCTTTGAACCCAACACGAAATCCATGTTCATATGTTGTTGATTGACTTCCATCCCTCCTTTGTCTACGAACAGCAACGGGAAGGTTATCCAAAATCCTGCATGTTCAATTCAGAGCTTCAAGGGTCAATGGGATTCAAAGCAGAAATCTATAGACAAGCAGTAGACAGGCAAATGAATCACAGCAAACTAATTAAATGAACACATACTGCATAACTGCACTAGCTCCAAGAGATTTACCACTTACATGTTCACTCGATATTCATCATCAATCTTTTCTTTAAAACTCTTTGCAGATTCAGGATCTAACTTGTAATGACAGACAACAGTGCAAGACTGTTCCTTCCTCATTTGAAACTGGAAAAAGAAGACAACAGACCTTTTATGTTGACACAGCTAAACAAGAAAACAGTGGCCACTGATGTACAGCATCATCTTATCCAAATGTCAAAGGATGAGACCACAAAAGCTCACCGCATACACTGAATTCTCAATGCGATCACCTCTAAGCACCTCTCCCAAGTTCTCTGCGCTGTTCAATATCTTCAAGGGTTTGCAATAGTTCAAGAAGTAGTAATCATATGGAAGTTGAGTCTTTGTAGATGATAGTTTGTTCACTTTGACAGAAAGGGGGTCACCCTGGTGCCACACATGAAACAACAACTCAGTCAGTATCTTCATTAGAAATCAAAAGACAACACAAATCGAAATGAAATCCTCCGAATCTCGACCAAGTTCCGAATCAACAGATACCAACTCTCAAATGACACACTACATTTTATATTTCCTAAGACCAAGTCAATCACGAGCCACATTACACACACAGATTCCACGTGCACCTATAAAAATATAACCAAACTTCATCGTCCTCGCAAGTGATCAACCTCCTCGAAAACAGCGTAAAGAGAAACTCAAACAGCAACGAAAGAGCTCGTAACCGAACACGAAGATCTCCCGAGATTCCGTCCTCGGAATCCGCAACACGATTGTCATTATACTGAACTAACGATTCCATTACACAACATTCTAAACTAAGGCAAATAAAAAACATAAGAACAGCGGAATCATCCAAAACTAATTCAGTTATTTCACGAACACAAAATCGATTATCCTAAACACAGCGCAATACGAAATTAAGACTAATTCCACACAGATCAGAGGCAAAACCCTAGATCCGAGCAGCGTGGCGACAGATTAAAGGTGATCGATAAAATAACGAAGCACATCGCGCGGAATTTGAAAGAAAGGAAAAGGAAGGAACGGAGAGAGAGAAGAAATGGAAAACATACAATTTGGAAATCGCGAGGAGCGACGCCGGGAAGGTAGAAGGAGTTGACGGAGGAGAAGAGGAAGAGCGCGGTGAAGACGAGGGAGATGGCGGTGCTTGCCATCATCTTCTTCTTCATTGCTACCGTTGTTTGTTTCGATGTGGGAGAAGAAAAGAAGAAAGAAAGATACAAAGAAAGATAGACACACAGATATATGCAAAAGAAAAAATTAAAACCAATGAAGTGCCACTGTTTCTGTTTCTGGTTACTCTACTACTAAGTCTGGTTACCCAAGACTGCAAAAAACTATTAATTAATAATTAAACGACATTTTTCTCAACACATTTGTTCTTCATTTACTACTGCGATTAAGATCCTATAAATGTGTAAAATTACTTTATAATTTTAATTACTATACTGTGATGGTATAAGGATACTTTAGATTATATGTAACTACAACAAATTGTCATTTTTCAATTATTTAAATCTTCGAGATTAAAATATTATTCTATTATTAATAATAATTGATAAAAATCTAATTTAATGTATGGTTAAGTTTCAAATTAATTAATAGCATATGTTATATGTGTTTTACATGAGTAGGGAAAATAGTTAATAAATAAATAAAAGTGCTTTAAAATAAATAAATAAATATATAAAGTGAAGAGGATTCATGAAATTAATATTCACCCATTGAATTAAGTAGTTAATCTCTCTCTATCACTTCAAAAAGTGTTTAATTTCTTTAATCCCATTATAATATTTTCTCACTTTCTAATGAAGTAGTTAATCTCTCTCTATCACTCTTTTTAGAATTTTAGAATGTTATGAATACCAAACCATATCTCTCATTTTCAATTAGCTTAAATGGCAAAATCAATCTCTACCACATATTAATTTATAATATCCATTTTACCATGTTTTTCGTAATTTGCTTATAACTCTTTATTTCGAATGCAATGGTTATTATAATTAAAAAAATAGTGGAAGAGTTTAATTAATTAAAATTTTTGCATTAGAAGAAAAAAAACCTAAATAAACCTTTATTTGGGCCTCATTGGATAATTTTTATATTTAAATAGGAGTCTATCAAAGTATTTAGTTGGTTTGTTAGAGCACACATTTGAAAATCTAAAAATATTAAATAAAAAATATTAGTATATCATATGGATGATTGCAGTAATTTATTCGAATGTGTATATTTTTCAATTCAGGTAAAAGTTGAAATAAGAAATTAAAAAATAAAGTTACAAAAATGTATGCAGTTAACTTTAATGTTTATGTTTCTTATTTATAGCGTTTTTAAATTCTGCCAACGGTTACATAAGGGCACGTAAGGATAAAACAACATGAAGAATAAGTTAAATTAAAACTGATTATTCATTTAAAATTATTTTTGAGTTTATTCTTCACGTGAAAAATATTCAAGATTTTATTTTATTTCGAGAAAAAAATCAACCTATATTATTTATTAAAATTATAAAATGTTAATTTTTGGTAAGTGGCTGTATTTTATCTTGTTTAACGGTATACTGTTATTTTAAAAATATAAAAGCACATTAATAAAATGTAATGTCATTAAAACTATATAAAAAGAATAAATATTAATTTGTAAATATTCTTTAAGCAAATATTACATGTCAAGAAAAACCTTTTATGATAATTAATTTTAATGACAAAAAAATAATTAATAACTATAGTGATCAATTTAAATAAAAATTAAAATTTATTGATAATTAAAATATTTTTAAAAATAATTGATCTTTAAATTTTGTAACTAAAATAATTTTTATCATATTTTTTAAATTGATTACTAATATTAATTATAAAAGATTTGACTATACAATGAATTAGTCCTAAATTATAAAATTGGTTTCTATACATTATTTTGGTCACTAAAATTAATTGTTATTTAAGAATTTTCTTGTAAATCATGAAATATGTTCATTTAAAATTTAAAAATAGTATATATAAAATAAGTTGTGATTAACTTTTTGATAAGGCTTTAAATTTTATTTTATCAAGTTAAATAATTTAAGAAGCATGTCTTTTTTTATCTGTAAATCATAAGGTATCACACTTGTAATTCTTTTTCTTTTTTAATGTTGCATTTAGGTTATTGATTTGTATTATTTCACCCTTCATTTTCATTTTATTGTTTGGTATGATTCCTTTTGTATCATTTCTTTTCATTGGTTACCTTTTTTTTATGTGTTTGATATGGAAAACCCCTTTTAAAATATAAAACTTTGTTTTTATAAATGAACAAAAAAAAGCTATTGTGTATTCAAAGGCATAAAAACCTTCTTCCTGATAACACATTTTCACTATCATATTTATTTTATTCTTTCAGTTTCTTACTTAAATTTCATCTTCTTCGCGATTAAAGGTTGCGGTTGCATTCACCTCGAAAAACTCTTTAAGTTTAATGGGATAAATTCTTCTTTCAGGTCGGTCAATCTCCTTTGATGTCCAATCTGTTTTAGCTTTGCATACTTTTCTTGAGTTGTACTTGCTCCTCGTGTCTTTGTTTTGCTCTTTGCTAATCAATGACTCCTTTGCCCTGGTCGAAACGTGATTATGATGTCTCTAGGTTGAGGTAGAGGGTTTGTGAGTTCATAGAGTGTTTAGGGCTTTCTCGAGTGGTTGAGCCATCTTCTAAAGTGATGGAAGCTAGTTTGCAACTATTATTGATTTAGTGTTTAATTGTTAATTCTATGATTATGAATTATTGATTGTTTGATCAATTAGTGTAATTGATAATTATGAGTAGTTGAAATTTGAATGTAAATATGTCCTGGTGCGTCTAAGTTGGTGTTAGAATTTAGTTTGGTGAATTTAATAATACTGACTTAGGTAATGGTTCAATATGTTATGGTTAAATTTTGAATTGTGAGAAGTATGAATAATCTAGAAGTATGCCACTGTGAGATCTTTGAATTGCGCTAATTTGACACTACTTGAGTTAGGAATGTGGAATTTTAAAGTATTAAAATGAGGATTAACTCAAAAATTGTCAAATTACTCAATTAGAACTCAAAGAGGACGTTTTCGATGTTGATACATCGTTGGGCATCGTTGTAGCACTGTCGAACGCCATTGAGACAATGGCCACTGACTTAGGGGCGCTGAGCGTCACTTTTGGATTGCCGGACACTAGCCAGTTAGTGGGTTCCAGGGGTTGTAGCGTCGAGCATCACCCTGTTTTATGGTTTGCGTCATCTTGGTAAAATTAAGATTCTCGCTTCATAATCATCAGATGGAGCTAAAATTTTGATAGTTGATCTTAGACACGTGATCTTCAATTTGATTGGTGGGGTATTGGTTTTCAAGTATGTGGTTAGAAAAATGGCTTTTACCTTTTTTATGTACTTTATATATGTATATGATTGGAAAAATATTATTGTGAAACTATGATGATAATGAGTTTGTTATGGTGGTGTTTATTTTAGTGTATGTATTGGACTATGGATTCAAGTACGGTGACATCCTGAAACTTTTAGGATTATCTACACTCAAATAAAGTAAAATGGATTATATGGTGAGAGTAGAAAGTGGTCCTAGTTTATGGAAGGATAGTGGACTTAGAAGATGATGGATTAACCTTGTGGTGAGATGAAACACATTGACAATGATTTTGCAGAGTAGTAGAGGCTACCACAAATGCAAATCTCATGAGATTTCGATTCCAAATGCATGTATCCAGATAATTAAGTTTACTGTTAGTGTGCAATTATGTGAATTATTATAGTTTGATCATGTATGGCTTATGATTATTATGATTTAAATGGTCTTAGGCTAATTCTTTTGTATTCCAGTTTATCCTTGCCCTTTGTAGTTTTTTGTTTTTTTTTTGTGCGATAATCATCATTCTGGTGGGAGTAGAGATGCAGGTTTTAAGACATTATGAAGGATGAGAAATATGTAGTTAGAGTTGTAAGATTACAGCAGATGTATGAGTGGTCAATATGTTCAGCATAGAGATATATTTTTGTAGGTTTAGTGTTATATTTGTATAGTTTGAACTATTGAAGGATTATATTAATATACTTTTTATTATGTTAATCAACATTTAAATATTAATATGAAATGTCTTATTTTATTAATTTTATACTACTAAGATAAGATGTTACATGATACACTTTTTAAATATTTTAATTTTAGAGTAAAAAATTGTGCGTGAAGATAAAAAAATACAAATATATGATTATTACTTTAAAATATATTTTTGTCTACTAAATGTGCAAATACTTATTTTTGTGTATTAATATTAATGTGTGAACATTTTGAAAAACGATAATTAAATTTAAATTATGTGTAAGAGTTAATTTATTTAATTATACATTTAAACAATGTATGAGTAGTGTGTTGGGTAATTTTAGATTTGGATGTGTGATGTGATAATATGTAAGTTGAAGAGCTGAAAATAATATTTATGGATGGTGTAGTTATCGGTCATATCATGACTTCTTTTTTGAATGATAATATAAAACATTCCATCAAAGTGGGTGAACTTAGCAGGTATAAGTTTGTAATTAGTAAATTGAAGATTTCTTTATAATATTTAAAAAATAATTCATTCTTCTATTATCTTCTTTCATCATATAAAGTCATATTATAACGCTCTTAACTATTCACATAAACTTTAAATTTATTCTCATTGGTAATTGGCAATCATGTGATTTTTTTGTTAAAAAAAAAAAATCTCCTAATACGTAAAATAGAAAAAAAAAATTAAAGCCCACCTTAACCCATTCCTGAAAGCATTTTTTTTTCTGTGGCTTTTCGAGTTTGGGCTGATCACAATACCTTTGGAAGCCCAAGTAAGGTTTGTTACTACTATGTAGCATGTAGGTTTCAATCGACTACGCTAGAGAATAAATTATTATCTATATATTTATATTTATAGTCTATAATTATATATTTATAAGTATATATAAAGAAGTTTATCCTTTTAACTCCATAATTACTACTTGTATTTTATTTTTTATAATATAATTATTTATTAAGTCCATAACTATATATTTATTTTTTGATTCATTGACAGTTAATTTTTATTTTTTATTTATTTTACATTATTTTTAATAAATATAAATTTATTTTGTATATTAATTTTAAAATATTATTAATATAATATCACGTTAGTTATATATAATATATTTTTTTTTGTGTTATTCTTTTTTCATGCAACGTTAGTTATATATAAAACATATATTTTTTTGTGTTGTTTTTTTTTCATTCGTAGTTAAAAATAACAAAATCATTCATAATAAAAGTAAATTAAGTATCATTATCTGATATTAAGTAGAATGTTGAATTGCAGACATCAACAGATCTTCTAAAGTATCACGAGAACCTGACTCTCTCAAATTTTTATCTCCAATTTTAAAAAAATTATATACATACATATATATATATATATATATATATATATATATATATATATATATATATATATATATATATTATTTATTTATTTAAATTTCTATTTTAGGCTTTTCCGTCTTCCAAAATTTTTAACTAAGTTTCTTCATGGTTTAATGATATTCTTTTTTTCTATATTTGTAAAAATAGGTTAATATTTTCATTATATTTATTTTTAATTCAATGTAGTTTATATATATATATATATATATATATATTTTTTAAAATTTAATATGATATATTATGAATTTATGATAGATCAACATTAATGTCATTCTTTTTATTTACTTCTAAATTTAGACAATTATAGTGTAAGAATTATTGTATAACATATATCAGCTTATAAACCTTTAAATGACGTTAACACTTATATACATAGTATCTTTCAAAAATACAAAAAATATTTTTTTTATTTAACAGATAAAAAAATATGAAATTGTTACTGCAAATATTATGGTGAAAAGTTAGTAAAAGGTGGCAGAAAGAAAAAGGTTAGACATAAATTTATAGGATTGAGGAAATGGAAATAGGAGGTGTCTTGAAATGATAGAAACACAGAGACAGAAACAAGTTTCCACCATTTTCTTATTCTAAAAAGCTTAACATTCATTAATGCTTATGTTTCCCATTCCTTAACTCTCATATTTCTCACCTACTCACTCTCTCCCATTTCCAATGCTGCACATCATCACCAACAAAGTAATAATAGAGTTAGGCCACATGCACAATTTCATAAGTTTTTTTTTTTATTTGAAGGGGTTAAATATATTTTGGTCCATTAACTTTCGGTAAATTTTGAAATTAGTCAATTTTAAAATTTTAAATTAATTTAGTCATTTACGTAAATTTGATTATTTTACTTAAATAAATCTAACAAAATTTGATTAAAAAAACTAAATTCACATAGTCATTTTGAACCTTTAGATCAATTTAATCATTAATATTTCGAAAAACATAAATTTAATTGTTTTAATTAAATAAATCTAACAAAATTTGATTAAAAAGACTAAATTCAAGTATTTCGAGAAATGAAGTACTAAATTGGTCCAAATTTTGAAATTTACTAATTCCAAAATTCATTTAAATTAAGCGACATAACTAGTTATTTTTTATTTAACAAATTTTTTTACTTTTCTATTTGATTTTAAAAATTAATTCTAACTAATTTTATATCACTAACGCAAATAATAATTGATTTGGTTACTTCCTCTATCAACTATTGTGAGCAATAGCAACCCTTCTTTAATGATATATATGCAAATCATTATTGACCACCACCAACTTTCATTTGTGTTGGAATGATTTTTAGAATTTGCAATCATTTTCATGTTTGGTTGAAGGAAAATACACTTTTGATCTCTTTGAAAAAACCTCTTTGGAAAAGAATGGAATGTCTTTTAAAAGCTTCAAACTACACTCTCTCAAACTATTAACTTTGATAAAGTTTACCTTTTATTTATTTATTTTTCATTTTACTTTAATTTCTTTAATGCAGTTTAACTAAACTTTATTATTACAATATTTACGCAGTCTCTTTTTAATAATGTATTTTGTGTCTCTAATGTTTAATATTTCTTTGATTTTCTTATATGCAATTAGCCGCTTATGCTTGTATTTGTTTGGAGATTGAAAGCATTGTACACTATTATCTAGAAACGTGTAACGGTTGGTGCAACTTTTGTTAAATCTACTTTTACTTTATACATTGATGATAATATTATTGGTTAATTCGTGATAACAAATTTAAGTAAGTTTAAATTTTATATTGAATACAAATAAAAAATAAAATAGTATACAAGAAAAACGTTCGTAGATTTATTATCTTAAAATTGTAGATCGATATTAATTCTTTATATAACTTTAACTCAATACTTATTATTATATATTTCGTATATATATATTTAATGTGAGTTCTTCATCAACAAATTTGTCAATATCAAGAACCTTTCAACTAAATAATTTAATAATCAAAGGACTAGTTAATTTAGTAATTGACACATTTATCACATTGTTATTAAATCTATGAAAATGAGATTGGATAGAAATAATTATATGCCAGAGATTCATAAATTTAACATCCTAGTACTCTTTACTTATACTTGTCTCATTTATAACACTTTATTAATTAACATTCATTTAACATTTTTCTTTATTTAGTAACTTTTCCTCCAATTCACATTATCTCTCTATTTTATTATAACTGTAATTAATCTCATAGTTTTTAGTATATATTTTTCTCATATAACAAAATACAAAAGATACATTTAACTTTTTTAAAATAAACAAAGAATGATTTCTTTCTATAACATTAACAATGAATATTAAAATGAATCAGAAGAATGTAGGTTTTTGAACAGAACAAGCAGAAATAGGTGGGACCCACGAAGCACATGAGATGTAAATGCTGCAACAAGTGTGATCGCGCGTGCGTACAACGCAAGTGATTGTAGAGAGAAATGGTGAGAAACTGGGTTACACGTGCTGTAAAAAGTTACATTTTCACGTTCGCCGAAAGGACATAGGGCGGCACAAGTGGGTCCCACTCTTCCACCGCCCCTTTTCCAACTCTGTTTTTTTTATTTTATTTTATTATACTCAATGTTTTTATATGACTTTTTAATTCCATTTTCACCAATAATTTTCATTTTTCAAAAGATTTCATAATTTATGAGTTACAACAATTTTACGAATTCAATCCCCCATGTACATCTTTTATTGGCTATTTTTCTTTGTGACTAAAATTTTTCTATTTTAGAAATTTATACTTTTGATTTTTCTTTCATACATTTTTTTGGTTAAGTTGATACACATGTAAAACTAATAATTATAGATTTTTTTAACCAAATTTTCGAAAAAAATAGGAAAATAATAAATCGTATGTTATATATTAAAATATATTAAAGAAGTTACAATTTAATAAGGAGACAGTTTTATAAAAAGTCATGTTGTAAATAAATTTTAAAATAGTTATTACCAAAGTCAAATTAAAAACTAGTGCAATAGAACTTGTTATATTATCTATAATATTTACTCTAATTATATTATATCATTTAAGTTTAAATTTTTGAAAAAATATCTAACTAAGTCTTTCACAGAAAAAAATTACTAATTTTTATCAATAAATTTTAATACGAATATTTATATTAATATATTTAATTTTATAAATATTTTAAATATCAACAATATTAGTAACATTAATATTTTTAGTCGAAAAAAATTTAATTAAAATATTTTTTAAAAATTTGAAATTCAATTTACATATTAAAAAAATATCAAACTAACATATCTAAGTTGAAAATGCCATCCAATGTTTAAAAAAACAAAAAATTATTGAAAATCATTTTAGCTGTGTTGATTTGATACGATGGATTGTGCCACAAACAAGACACGTCGATTGGTCAGATGCTGTCACGAATACGAAATATCTGGAAAATTTCTCATTTTCCTTAATTTTATTTAATCTAATTATTTTTCTATATTAGCGGATATACTTTTTAAATTAATTAAAAAATTGTTCAAGAAAAATTCAAAAGGAGAACTCTCATGTTCAACTCAAGCTGTTTAAGAAAAGCAGAAGAAAACTCAGTTATATTTTTTCGTTGAAAATCAAAATAAAATAAAAAAAACAAAACTAAAAAAAGTTATTTCCAATTTTTCAATGCCGACCGATAAGAAAAAAGGTAAAAAAGGAAAAATGAAAAGAGAAGAAAATGAAAAATATATGTTTGTAGTTATGGTGATGGCATGGCAATGGTAACGCCTCTGCCATAGAGAGTCTGAGATCGCTTCCTTCCTTTTCTCTCTTTCGATCTTCCTTACCGCATTTCTCAACTATTGTTTCCAATCCCACGCCAATGGGTATGCTTTTTCCGTTCTCTTCATCGTCGATCTGATTCCTGCATTCTTTTTCCAATCTTGTTCTGATCACAGCTTTATTCTTCACCTTTTGATTTCTCTTTGCTTTCCCAATTTTAACTTACATCACAGTTGAAATCTTTTATAGACGAGGGTTGTTGGGTGTTAACGGAAAACCTGTAGTTACACTTGCATGCGTTTTGTTTTTACCTTTTATTTTCGACTTCTGTTTTATTTATAATTTCAGTTTCAAGCGAATATTTCTGTAGGATTTATGGGAATTTGAGGGTGTGATTGATTTTGACATTTGATCCTTAATTTGTTTTTTGTGTGACTAATTGGTTAGATCCGGGACAAGGTTTAGATTTTTGTGTGGCTATTAGAGGGTTGATTTATCTAATTTCATGGTTCGGAGATTAGTATCCCTGCTAAGTTTTTTCAGTGCTAGTGGGAGTATTGGATTGGGCATGAATTGATGAATGGATGGAGTGTTGAACCAGATAACAATGTTCTTACCAGGGCTGGATGATCAAGTTGAATTTCCTTTATTCCTGATTTCTGTTTCTCTAGCAATTTGTATATCACAGTGCAAAGCTGAAATCATACCTAAGATTCCAGTTTTGCCTGTGGATCTCAATTAGTGTTATACTTTAAATTTGAGCAAGTTATAATTTCGCCTCTACTAATATGAAGTATCTGCTTATCCAGCGGATAGTGATTCTTGTTGTTCAACTCAAATTCTTGACGGAGATGGTGTATACAATGTTTCTGGGGTTGACAACTTTATGAAGGAGGTGAAGTTGGCTGATTGTGGGCTTTCGTATGCTGTAGTTTCTATAATGGGTCCACAAAGTAGTGGTATGCTTTCTTGCTTCCATAGCTTTATTGTTTTTCCTTCCCTTCTCGAGATAATTGAATTTTATGATTGCTGTAACCTGTCTATACGCCCGAGGATCTTAAAATCTGCAGGTAATTAACATGTTTATTTCACTTAACACCATGATGGAGATAATTGTTATTTAAGATTCATGGAAAGGTTAAATTAAATTTTAATTAATAATAGCCTCATTCTAATTGAATTTGATATGATTTTACAATTTTTTGTTACATGAGTAGCAATGAGACCGAAACCTATGAATGGCCCATTGCAAATTACCCAAAAACTCACCACTAGCTCAATTGTTGTGGCTTATATCTATGACTTCATCATCTGTATTAAATAGTGATTCCTGCTAGACTAGGTTCAGTCTCCTAGGCCTTTTAATTATAACCTTTTCTCAAATGTATTTTTCTCTTTAATTTTACTTAATTCTTTTGCATTTATTTAAATTCATTAACAAGCATAAAAGGATCTTAATGTTATCTAGCTCTTCCTGTTGTTTGCTCTGGGCAGGCAAGAGCACACTATTAAATAATTTGTTTCGTACCAACTTCAGAGAGATGGATGCTTTCAAGGGAAGGTATGTTGTTGCAATTTGACATGTCACACAAGCCCTGCTCAACTAACAAAGGTGGTGACCTGATGAATATGCTTGTTTTCAGGTCTCAAACAACCAAAGGAATCTGGATGGCTAGATGCAATGGCATAGAGCCTTGTACAATTGTTATGGATTTGGAGGGTACTGATGGAAGAGAACGTGGAGAGGTGTTGTTTTTTGGGTTATTTATCAATTAATGTTGGTTGTAGCCTCAAAATTCATTCTATTGTCAACATCCAATTGCCATTTGGATTTATATTTTTTAATTTGGATTTCTAGCCCCTTGTAGAACATTTGATGTTTATTATAAATTGTTTTGAGTTCATAAATTCCTGTTATTCAAGATTTACTTGTAACATTCCTTTTCCTTTTTATGCACATGCAAAATAACATTGTTTTATTTTTTAAAATTTTTTATGGAAAATGATAAAAATGATAAATGGGAGGTTTGGTTATCTTGTCAATTTCCCCTCTCTAACCTCTTGATCTCTATGATTTTTTTTTGTTATTAAATTGTGAGAAAGAGTTCCAAAAAAGTTTTATCCGTGTTAGCATTGTGATGAATTAGGAATAGTTTACTTCCTGCGATCAGTTCTCCTTGTTTACTGAATTTTTTTTTTCTCAGGATGACACTGCTTTTGAAAAGCAGAGTGCTCTATTTGCTCTTGCTGTATCAGATATTGTGTTAATAAACATGTGAGTTTTTCTTCTTCTTTTTAGTTCTCACACTTGTTACATCTTTAATACGGAACAATTTCAGAAACATTTAAGTCTGTAGCGTATTTCTTGTTTTAGTCTTTTTCCATTTTGAATCTTCTTTCTTTGTGCAACTAATTCCCCTCATCTGCAATGGTTGTGAAGGTGGTGCCATGACATTGGCCGTGAGCAAGCTGCAAATAAGCCACTTTTAAAAACTGTCTTTCAAGTATGTGTTGTTTGCCAATTGACTCAAGCAATTATCTTGAATCTTGAAACTTGTCAATTGTCAGTTATCATCTACCTAACTGTTTACTCAATTTTACTTTCAGGTCATGATGAGATTGTTTAGTCCACGAAAAACAACACTGTTGTTTGTCATACGTGATAAAACAAGGGTTTGTAATAACTGTTTATTGTCTTGTTATATATATTTTTATATTTTATTTTTTAATTTTAAATACTTCTATTTGTTGTTGATGTGGTTAACCTTTCTCTTCTATAGACGCCACTTGAAAATTTAGAACCTGTTTTGCGAGAAGATATTCAGAAGGTAATGTAGTGCTTTCATCTCCATATATTATTTTGGAATTCTTATAGAGTTTTTACTTACCTTGTTTTACTTTTTCCCTGTGCAGATATGGGATTCTGTTCCTAAACCACAGGCCCACAAGGAAACCCCATTAAGTGAATTTTTCAACGTTAGTTTTTCATTCGTTTGATAATGCTAATCTTTACTGATGTTCTTGTGCAGCAAGATTTTATTTGAAGTTTATATTAATTGTTTACACTTGGCAACAAATGTTCAGGTTGAGGTTGTTGCACTTTCTAGTTTTGAAGAAAAGGAAGAGCAATTTAGAGAGCAGGTATGAATTGTGCTCCTGTTTCCTTCTTGTTTACTTGTTGATGGTACAATATAACCCATTATAAGGATTTTGGGTTGTTTGTATCTCGATATCTGCATCAGTGACCATGTGCCCTTGCATCTTGATCCATTTGTATAAATTAATGTAGTGGGGAACGGACCCTTTTTTTGGTTTGTTAAATTTCTGTATGTCTACATTGCTTGATATTTTGTTCTGGTTTATTTTGAATGTAGGTTGCCAGTTTGCGGCAACGATTCCACCATTCCATTGCTCCTGGTGGGCTTGCAGGGGATCGGCGTGGAGTAGTTCCCGCTTCTGGATTTTCATTTAGTTGCCAGGAAATATGGAAAGTCATTAAGGAGAACAAAGATCTCGACCTTCCTGCACATAAGGTAATATATTGCTGTGACAATGCTGCTTTTCTTTTCATGTGCATTGATTTAGGTTACATTTAGAATTTGCTCCCTACATTTGGCACTAGTTTTCAGTTTAGTTCCTGCATGAAAACCCTTAATTTCTATTCGTACATGATTTACTTTTTTACAAACTAGTCCCCGTTGTTTGTTGACATTATTTGGTGTAGGATCCAAAATGTGGAGATTTTTTTATTTAGGGACTAAAGTTAATTTCTTTTGTCAAGTATAGGTCCTAAATGTAATACTGTTGTAACGTTGATAAGCAGCATCAAGGACCATTTTAGTAAACATTTTTTCATGTTGGTATAAAATTGTGGAGAGTTTAATGTAGGTACTAAAATGAAAAGAAAAAGTCAGTTGTAGGGACTATATTTCAATTTAACCTTGATTTTATTAATGAAAGAGTAAACCAACTTGTGGTTATGAACTGTATTTCAATTTAAACTTGATTTTATTACCAACTTGTAGGTTATGGTTGCTACTGTTCGATGTGAAGAAATCACCGATGAGAAATATGCCGCTTTTTCTGCAAATGAGGTATTGACATTTAGTTTGGTATAATCCTCCAACATATTTTGACCCTCCTAATTACTAATGATGTGGAAATTGCTTTCAATTCCGACTCAGGATTGGTGTCAATTGGAAGAGGCTGTGCAATCTGACCCTGTTCCTGGATTTGGGAGAAAGCTCAGTTCACTCCTTGGTACTTGTTTATCAGAGTGAGTATATTTTATGCTATATTTTAAGCTTTTTGTCTAACTCTTTTAGCTTTTACAATCATTACTGCCAGTTCTGTTTAGTGGAGCAGCATGGTTCCCTCACCCTATGCCCTCTGTCTTTAACAGTTTTTCATTTTTTAATTAGGTGCCATGACTTTTTGAGTGAAACTGTAGGTTTAGAGAAGTTTATGATAAAATCATGGTACATAGGTATTTGTACGGCATCTGCTGTACGATTGTAAAAGAAAGATTGGCATCCATCATTGGATGGAAATTTTATAGGATTCCATATTTAGCTTGATGTTTTTCATTTTCTACTCTAGTCTTTGAATTTGGTAGTTACATGTGTTACACAGTAATACCATGTATTGTTTTCTGGCTGCTCTTCCAATACCAACTCATTATTTTATTTATAAAGGACTTTGTTTTATTTCTGTGATGCGACATGCAATCTCTAAGTTTACTGTAGCTTGGTATTGAATTTTGCAAGCTTGTTATCTTAACGTTACATGCTGTTGGCTGTTGCATCATGTAAGAATGAGGTGATGTAGAGTGAAGGTATATTGAGCTATTGCATTTTCTTTTAATATAGGTATGATGCTGAAGCCGCCTTTTTTGATGAAGGTGTGAGAACTGCCAAACAAAAGCAACTACAAGAAAAATTGTTCCAAGTAATGGTTCTCAACTGGTCTCAGCCATTTTCCCTCATGAAAATATATGAATTTGATATATTGAAAGAAAAACACAAAATTGGTGACTTTTGAAGCAAAATGACTATTTTAGATACTGGTCACATTAGCCTTTACTTCTTTATCAGTAGCTATTATAGTGCGATATTTATAGTGTCCTTAACTCCTTTTCAATTGGTTAGCTTGTCCACCCAGCATTCCAATCTGCGTTGGGACATATAAGATCTGGAACTTTGGATAAATTCAAGGCGGCATTTGACAAGGCTTTGAATGGAGGGGAAGGGTTTTCTATGGCTGCTAGGAAATGCAGTGGGTCATGTATGGTTCAATTTGACGAAGCATGTGCAGGTAATATAAAGTTTCTCCATTCTGTTTATTTGTGAACAATAAATAAATAGAAGTTGTAGGCCAAAGCATATAATACATTTGGAAAGGGAAAACGGTGAATAAGGATAAACAAGAAGTGGATTGTGTACAGTGACTAATTTGATGTTGGGTGCATAATTGCTCGTTCATTACAATGTCTACTTTTTAAGAAGTCAAAATTGATGATATTTGTTGGCAGCATGTTTCTTAATCTAGACTGAATTACTAAATGGAACTTATTTATTGTCATTGCAGATATTGTTATTGAACAAGCAAACTGGGATACATCTAAAGTGCGAGAGAAATTGGTGAGGGACATTGATGCACATATTGCAGCTGTGCGTGCAGCCAAGATTTCTGAACTTACTTCATCATATGAGGTATTTGACCATTCATGTCTTATGAATATTTAAGTGGTATCTTTTCCGATTAAGCAGATATTTATTCTGCCTGGTGTGGATTATTATTTTGGAATTATCCGTTAGGTATTGGTAGAATTGTCGTCCTTAACCTACGGTTACTAAGGGATCGATTGTCAAAATTTATGTTGTGAAAGCTTTTTCAATTAATAGCGACTATTCAAAAGTACAAGATACTTCTCATGCTCGGTATTGATTTTAGGCTAGTAATTTATGAAATTTTATTAGGTTGTTCTACTTGGTTTGGTTTTTAATTTGAGGGAATAACTTCTTGGAAAGATTTCTGATAGTAGTACTGTTGCAGGAAAAACTTAAACAAGCTTTGTCTGGACCTGTTGAAGCTCTTTTGGACGGAGCTAATAGTGATACTTGGTCATCAATAAGGAACCTTCTTAAGCGTGAGACTTTATCAGCTGTTTCAGGGTTCTCTGCTGAACTTATTGGGTTTGATATGGATGATGAAACAAGACAGAACATGCTTAAAAGTTTAGAGGATTATGCAAGAGGTCTGGTAGAAGGAAAGGCAAAGGAAGAAGTAGGAAGAGTTCTAATCCGCATGAAGGACAGGTATGAATCTTCTGCAATTTCTAAGTTGATACCTTTTCCTTTCAGTTGTACTTTGATGCGCTTACCTTAACTTTTGAAAGCAGGTTTACAATGTTGTTTAGTCATGATGCTGATTCAATGCCTCGTGTTTGGACGGGTAAAGAAGATATACGATCCATCACCAAGACTGCTCGTTCTTCTGTACGACATGACTATGAATATTATTTTCTTAATGATTTTTTATGACTTTTTGATTAATCTTTTTAATCATATTTACAACTTTTCAGTCTTTGAAGTTGCTATCTGTCATGGCTGCAATTCGTTTGGATGATAATGACTCTGACAATATTGAGAAAGTGTTAGCAGTTGCTTTGGTGGAACCAGCACCAAGCAGTAATGGTACAAGGAGCATGACAGTGGTTGATCCACTAGCTTCTAGCAGCTGGGAAGAGGTGCATTTTTAATTTTGTGATGAAGTATTGAGTCGTGTACCTGTTTCGGGAGATAATGGGTTGATTGGTGTCAATTAATGTGATATGATTGCCCTAACAAAAAATATAAATATATCTCTTGCTGTGATGATTTGTGAATTGCTTGTATATTTTAGGCTGCAAATGCTATATTATGGTTTCTCTGGTAACATTTTGAGAGCATTTTCTATCCTGGGCACTGACCTGTGGTGTGTGAAATTTCTATTCAGGTTTCTTCTTCCAAAACATTGATTACGCCTGTTCAGTGCAAGTCTTTGTGGAGGCAATTCAGGACAGAGACAGAGTACACTGTCTCTCAAGCCATTGCTGCACAGGCATGATGTTTCTTATTTGTTAAAGACTTTTAAGATTCCTCTAAATATAGGAAAACGAATAATCTATTGTGATTATTAGAAAATTAATATTATTAATGTAAATTATGTGTCTGATTAGCTCTTATGTTTCACATAGTATATTTCCTGCATTTCTAAAGGGTGGAAACTTAGATTGCCGTTCTATAGATACTGTTGGCGATATCCTCCAATTATGTTTAGATTTTCACCTTGATAATATGCTATGCATTTAAAAAGATGCAAATTATCAAAAACTCCAAATTTGATTGGAGAATAGCACCAACAGTATCTGTTGTACTTGATGTAAGTTTTGTCCTTTGTGGTAATGTTTAGGTTATATCATGAAAGCATCAATTATCAGTAGATTTTAGTTTCTTGTTGGATTTTACTATTCTTATTGATGTAAGATTCTTTATATTTTCAGGAAGCAAGCAAGCGCAACAACAACTGGTTACCTCCCCCTTGGGCGATAGCTGCTTTGGTTATCCTAGGATTTAATGAATTTATGACACTTCTAAGGTGCATGTGAACCTCATTCTGCTAATATTTTTTAGAATTACTTCTTTGGTTTTCTCTTGCTCTTGACTTGCATCTTACTCCTCCTACAACTGCTCAGTGTAAAAGTAGTAATTGTAAAATGAGAATAGTGTTGGAGATAAACCTGTTTTGAGTATTTGCTGGGCATTTCAATAACATAATGTTACCTTAAGCACAAACCTAAGGAAAACTCTTTACTCGTGTGTACTAATCAATTGATCTTACCCAATTTTAATATTTTCCATGGCAGAAACCCCTTGTATTTGGGTGTCATCTTTGTTGGTTATCTTCTTATTAAAGCCCTATGGGTGCAGCTTGACATCTCGGGTGAATTTCGCAATGGAGCCGTGAGTATAAGCTTTTATGATCTTTATAATTTATTGTTCAATCTCAGTGTGTGAATTTTGTTGCAATCTATGAGCATTAGTTACAAATTCAGCTAGCAAGAGTCTGTTGTGAAGTTCATAGTATCCTTGTTTCTTACCCTTTTTTCCTTCTTCAGCTTCCGGCAATCATTTCCTTGTCTACCAAGTTTGTTCCAACTATCATGAACATCATGAAAAAACTAGCAGAGGAGGGACAGAACCATGCAGCTAACAATCCTCAGAGAACTCCATCAAAAAACAGTTTCAACGACAGTAACGCCGACTCGTCAAGCTCGTCATCTAGCCTGACTGCATTGGACAACGGAACAGAGTATGACGGCCCACTTAAAGATGAATAGGCGAAAAATCTCATTTTTGTGAAAGCTGAATTCTTGTGTTGGAAGATGGTGTGTGGTCATGGTTGTCCACAAAACTTGAGTTGTGAGCATTGAAGACAATGAAAGGCATTGGTTTTTTTTGTGTAAGTGCCGTATACTGGGGGCAATGTTTTATTGCTGAGGTAGTTCCCCCTTATAGTAGTTCTCTTTTCCAATTTAGGTGCTTCAGTTAGCTTATTTTACACTTTCTTTCTTTCTTTCTTTGATGCTTATCTTATGCTGCTTTTGCAATCAATTTTGTTTGTATTTTTATCAGGCTCACTACTGAGTGCTTCTTCTTCCTTTGGAAATTTTATTTATTGGATTCGTGTGTTGATATCAGATCATTTTGAAAGAGATACTAAAGCTCATCGTGATTGTTGCTTGTAATGCCAACTATTTTAAAACTGTTGTTCCATTTCTTAACTTTTGGTATGTCTAACAATATTATTTATGCATTATATTTTTAAAGATTATTTTTTTTCACTAAATTATTATAAAAAAATTGTATTTCCTTTCCAACTTAATTTATAAACTATTTTATTTTTTACCTATATAAAACATCTTTTTTAACATATTGTATATGGATTATTTTATAGTAAAGTCCAGAAATAAAATAGTTTATAATTTAATTTAGAAATAGAATATAATTTTTTTAATAGTTTAGAGATGAAAATCATATTTAACTTCACTTTTAAGTTATAATATAATTTTATTTTTTGTTCTATTTTGATGATATGTTTTTTAAAATTTTTAATAAATCTTGACAGTTTTAACTATATATTAATTTCTATTAAAACCAAGCTTCTATATTTCTATGCTATTATATAAAGGAGTTTTTGTTTTTGTGTCTAAATGAGTTGTGTCTACATTTTCTTTAAATTTTAAATGACCTTTTTATCAATTTAACGGTTTCTTATTTAACTGTTGTTATTTTTGAATTAAATCATTATTTTAAATTAGAAAAAATCATTTACAAAAATAATCATCTATAATAAAATTGTAAAGTTATTATATTTATTTTTATAATTATAATTTTTTGTTATAATAAAAGAAATAACACATGTTTTCACGTATCTAAAAAAGTGGTCACACACCACAAGATTTGGACTTTTAAGTCTTTCCCTTTTTCGTTTTTTCTTCTTTACCTAATTTTTTTTTCTTCCGTACCTAATATTCGCTTTTTTTTCTTCCATACCTAATATTTGCTTTTTTTTTTCTTCCCTACCTAATACCCTTCTTCCCATCTTCGAAAGCTTTTCCCTTTCTGTAAATTTGTACTTATCTCATTTCTTTTAAATTAAGACTATACTTTGTAATAACAATTAGGTTAAGAATCACTTTCACCTTATCAGATTTCAATTTTTTTTTTTACTATGAAAAATCTCCAATTCACTTTTTTACTAGTATTTAGCTCATTGTTGGTTTGTTCACTTGAAAAAAAAAGTGTTTCGTTTAATTCTGAAGTCTTTATAGTATTATTATGCCTTGCATCTGTGAATAATAATTGTAATAATATTTTATCAAATTTAAGTTGAATTTGAGATTTGATTAAAAATAAAAAATTTAAATTTCAACTAGTAAAAGTATAATTGTTAAATTAAAAATAATTATATGAATATCACATGCTTTAACTTAATCATCAATATAAGGATATATTTAAATATTAACATTAAACAAGACTAAGATGATTAACATTTACTTATATTTAAGTTAAGATGGAGTAACTTTCAATGGAAGGCCAATGATTTTTTTTTTTTGAAAAGTGTAATTAATATTTTACTTACTTGAAATTTTAATAACACTATACATTCTTTCTAGAGCAATTAATTCTTACCTTCATCACATTTAATACTTCATATTTGCACATTCTTATTAAAAACACGTGCTATTAGGTATTTGATTGTCTATTTTCATTTTTCAGCATTAATTACTCATCTATTCTCATTGGTGATTATCCCTTTTTAGCAAGTGTACGCAAATGTGAAGTGTTAGATTTGTGTATATAAAAAACTTTTCTTTTTCTAATACACTCCGCAAAAATTTATGCCTTATAGTGTTACACTTAAAAAGATTGAACACTAAAAACTATACTTAATTTAAATATATTAAGTTAATTTCTCATTAGTCAACAAATTAATTCATACATTGAGAAACTTTGATCTCCGTTAATGTTGTTAATGTGAGTTTGGTGAAGACGAACGCGAGTAACATCAATTGTCAAACTTCTTAAATGTGACGACATGAAGCTGTGATATAAAAAATATATGTATATATAGTTTAATATAGACACTCAATAATTCATCACTAAAATAATAGCCTTGAAATGATAAAAATGTTTTTTTTTCCAGTTTTCATGCATTGAAAATAGAAATAACTTTTCTCTCCACTTTTCTCAAGGTTTTCAATTCCTCGATTCTCTAAGATCTTTAATTTCTTTAGGTTTTTAATTTTTTTACTGTTCTCAATTTATGATGATTTTCAATTTATTTAGGTACTCAATTTTTCACGGTTCTCAATTTTTTACCGTTTCTAATTTTTTAAGTTCTCAATTTTAATTTCTCAAAGTTTTCAAATTTTCATGATTTTCAAGGTTCTCAATTTTAATTTTTTCAAGTTCTCAATTTTGCACGGTTCTTAATTTCTCACAGTTCTATCTTTCATTTGGTTCTCAAATTTTCACAGTTTTCATTTTTCTAACGGTTCTCGATTTCTCAAGGTTCTCAATTTTTTTGGGTTCTCAAATTTGCAAGTTTTTCAATTTCTCAAGGTTATGAATTTCTTCACGTTCTTTGTTTTTCAAAGTTCTCAATTTCAATTTCTCAAACTTCTCATGGTTCTCAATTTATCTAAGTTCTTAATTTCAATTTCTCAAGGTTCTCAATTTCAATTTCTCAAGGGTTTAAATTTCTCACCGTTCCCAAATTTCTAACATTTCACAATTTTTCAAGGTTCTCAATTTCTCATGGTTTTCAATTTCAAATTCTCACAATTCTCAACTTCTCACGATTCTCAATTTCAATTTTGCATGATTCTCAATTTCTCACCATTTTAAAGCTTCTCATGATTTTCAATTTTTCACGATTCTCAATTTCTCACTCCTTTCAATTTCTCACGGTTCTCAATTTCTCACAATTCTAAATTTCACACAGTTATCAATTTCTCAGGGTTCATAGTTTCTGCAAGATCTCAATTTTTTCAAGGTTCTCAATTTCAATTTCCTAAGGTTCCAAAATTTTTCGAAGTTCTCAATTTTTCAAGTTTCTCAAGACTCTCAATTTCAATTTCTCATTGTTAACTTTCAAGGTTCTCAAATCTTCAAGGTTTTCAATTTCAATTTCAATTTCTCATGGTTCTCAATTTCAATTACTCAAGGTTCTCAATTTCTCATAGTTCACAATTTCTCAAGGTTCTCAATTTCAATTTCTCACGGTTTCCAATTTTCACGGTTTCCAATTTTCACGGTTCTCAAAATTTCACGGTTCATAATTTCTCAATTTTTCAAGGTTCTCAATTTTCCACGATTCTTAATTTTAATTTCTCACGGTTCTCAATTTTTCTCTATTTCAATTTCTCACAGTTCTCAATTTCTCACGGTTCTTAATTTTTCATAATTCTTAATTTCTCGCGATTCCTAATTTCTCACAGTTCCTAATTTCGCACATTTCAAAGTTTCTCTCAGTTCTCAATTTCTCAAGGTTCCTAATTTCTCACCGTTCGCAATTTTTGACATTTCTCAATTTATCAAGGTTCTCAATTTCTCATCGTTTTCAATTTCAATTTCTCACGGTTCTTAATTTCTCACAATTTTCAATTTCTCACGGTTTTCGATCTCTCTCGGTTCACAATTTCTCATGGTATAAAGCTTCTCACGGTTTTCAATCTTTCACGATTCTCAATTTTTTAATGTTCTATATTAACCATGGCTCTCAATTTCTCAAGGTTCTCAATTTCTAATTGTTCTCAATTTCTCAAGGTTCTCAATTTCAATTTCCCAAGGTTACCAATTTCTTAAGGTTCTCAGTGTCTCATTTTCAATTTCAATTTCTCAAGGTTCTCAATTTCTCATAGTTCACAATTTCTTAAAGTTCTCAAGGTTCTCAATTTCAATTTCTCAGGGTTTTCAATTTCCCAAAGTTTCCAATTTTCAAGGTTCTCAATATTTCACGGTTCACAAGTTCTCATGCTTCTGAATTTCTCAGGGTTCTCAATTTCACACGGTTCTTAATTTCAATTCTCACGGTTCACACTTTCTCACATTCCCAATTTTTTAGTTCTCAATTTCTCACGGCTCTCAATTTCTCAAGGTTTTCAATTTCTTACAACTTTCAATTTCTCACAGTTCTCAATTTCTCAAAAATTTTCAATTTCTCAAAGTTCACAATTTCTATTGTTTCTCAATTTTTCAAGGTTATGAATTTCTCCCGATTCTCAATTTTGAATTGCTCACCCTTCTCAATTTCTCATGACTTTCAATTTCTCACGGTAATCAATTTTCACGGTATAAAGCTTCTCACAGTTTTCAATTTCACACGGTTCTCAATTTCTCAATATTCTTAACTTTTCAGGGCTCTCAATTTCTCACGATTCTCAATTTCTCACTATTCTCAATTTCTAATAGTTCTGAATTTCTCATGGATCTCAATATCTGAAGATTCTCAATTTTTGAAGGTTCTAAATTTCGGAAGGTCCTTAATTTCTCATAGTTCACAATTTTTAACCGTTATCAATTTCTCACAGTCATGGTTCTAAAATTCTCACGGTTCTAAATTTCTCATGGTTCTAAATTTTCTCATGGTTCTAAATTTCTTACGATTCTTAATTTTTCATGATTCAAAGTTTCACACGGTCCTAAATTTCTCATAGTTCTCAATTTCTCAATGTTCTCAACTTCTCAAGGTTCTCAATTTCTAACCGTTCTCAATTTCTCACGATTTTTAATTTCTCAAGATTCTCAAATTCTGAAGGATCTCAATTTCACAAGGTTCTCAATTTCTAACCGTTCTCAATTTCTCACGGTTTTTAATTTCTCAAGATTCTCAAATTCTGAAGGATCTCAATTTCACAAGGTTCTCAATTTCAATTTCCCAAGGTTCCCAATTTCTTAACGTTCTAAATTTCTCATTCTCAATTTTTCAAGGTTCTCAATTTTAATTTCTCACGGTTCTCAATTTCTCACTGTTCACAATTTCTCAAAGTTCTCAAGGTTCTCAATTTCAATTTCTCAAGGTTTTCAATTTCTCACGATTCCCAATTTTCAAAGTTCACAATTTCTCATAGTTCACAAGTTCTCATGTTTCTTGATTTTTCAAGGTTCTCAATTTCTCACAGTTCTTAATTTCATATTCTCACGGTTCTTAATTTCTCACGATTCTGAATTTCTCTCAGTTCTTAATTTCTCACAATTGTCAATTTGTCCCGACTCTAAATTTCTCACGGTTCAAAGTTTTTTCATGGCTCTCAATTTCTCACGGTTCTCAATTTCTCATAGTTCTCAATTTCTCAAGGTTCTCCATTTCCCACGGCTATTAATTTCTCACGGTTCTCAATTTCTCAGTTTTCAATTTCTCACAATTCACAATTTCTGTTGTTTCTCAATTTCTCAAGGTTATGAATTTCTCCCGGTTCTCAATTTTGAATCTCACATGTCTCAATTTCTCACGACTTTCAATTGCTCACGGTAATCTATTTTCACGGTATAAAACTTCTCACAGTTTTCAATTTCACACGGTTATCAATTTCTCAATATTCTTAATTTCTCACGGATCTCAATATCTGAAGATTCTCAATTTTTAAAGGTACTAAATTTCGGAAGGTCCTCAGTTTGTCACGGCTCACAATTTCTAACGGTTATCAATTTCTCACGATTGTCAATTTGTCACAATCATGGTTCTATTTTTCTCACGGTTCTAAATTTCTCACGATTCTTAATTTCTCACGATTCAAAGTTTCACACGGTTCTAAATTTTTCATAGTTCTCAATTTCTCAAGGTTCTCAACTTTTCAAGGCTTTCAATTTCTCACATATCTCAATTTCTCACGGCTTTCAATTTTCACGGTTCTCAATTTCTGATGGTTCTTAATTTCTCAAGGTTCTCGATTTCAATTTCTCAAGGTTGTCAAGGTACTCACTTTCTCAAGGTTCTCAATTTCAGTTTCTCAATTTTAATTTCAATTTCCACGATTCTTAATTTTAATTACTCAAGGTTATTAATTTGAATTTCGCAAAGTTCTAATTTTCAATTTCTCAAGGTTCTCAATTTCTCATGGTTCTCAATTTCTCAAGGTTCTCAATTTCTCAGTGTTCTCAATTTTTCAAGGTTCTCAATTTCTCATGATTCTCAATTTCTCAATATTTTCAATCTCTCACGGTTCTCAATTTCTCATAGTTCTTAATTTCTTACTGTTCTTAATTTATCAATGTTCTTAATTTCTCACACTTCTCAAGATCTCAATTTTCTCAATTTCAATTTTTCAAGTTTCTCAATTTCAATTTCAATTTCTCAAGGTTCTCAATTTCTCACGACTCTCAATTTCTCACAATTATCAATTTCTCCAAGTTCTCAATTTCTCACGATTTTCAATTTCTCAAGGTTCTCAATTTCTGACGGTTCACAATTTCTGACGGTCATCAATTTCTCAAGGTTCTCAATTTATCGCGTTTCTTAATTTCTTACTATTCTTAATTTCTCACTATTCTTAATTTCTCACGATTCTCAACTTTTCCCAGTTCTCAATTTCTCAAGGTTTTCAAATTCTCACAGTACTCAATTTTTCACGGTTATCTACATCTCAAGGTTCTCAATTTCTTAATGTTATCAATTTCTCACAGTTAGGAATGTCAAAAAATTTCGTACTTATGGATATTCGTAGATAAAACCCACAACGGGTAAAAAATGGATATTATAAATGGATACTTGGGGTAACGGAAATGGATATTTTTTATACCCGCATATTAACGACGCGGGTACGAGCATCATAGTATTCGTACATGTGGATACTCGTACCCACTATACTCTAATTTAAGTTAAAAAAACATGATTAAAATATTAACACATTTATTTTAATGAATGAGTTATTTTTTATCAATTGGTTTTAAACATCTCAATTTATAATTTATTTATAAATTGTCATTCAACACTATTTAAATGGATTATTGAACTGTTTGAAATTTATGAATATTATGTATTGTATTTTATTTGAATTTATGGTCAAAATATGTTGTTAAATATTTTAATTTTTTTTTGTAAATACATGCGGGTACATGTAGATATCCGTAGATATTAATAAAATATGTGGGTATCTGCATAACAGATACATACATGAAGAAAAGTACAAAACGAATATTTATCCCAAATCTATATCCTATGATCCTTGTTTACATCCTTAATTGTAAATATAAATAATTTGGTGAAATATAGAATAAATTATTATTTTTTATATATGTAGGAAGTGAAATTCTAAGATAATAAATTAAAAAGGATTTATAATCCTTGATAAGTAATGATATTTGACATGATCTTAGTCATAAGGATGCCGAAGGTAGCAATACAAATAATTTAAGATAATTTAAACAGTTCAAAGAATAACTACAATAATTATTTTAAACGGTATTTCAAACAATTAAGATATTTAAAGGAAGTATAACTTATGCTGAGAAAAATTAAATGAAGAAAATTAACTAAATAAATATATGTGATATATATATATATATATATATATATATATATATATATATATATATATATATATATATGATGTGACTATATAACAAAATCTACAACCTTAAACCATGACAATTACACACTGATAAATACTACTATAAATCATTATGTTCCCTTTGATATATATATATATATATATATATATATATATATATATATATATATATATATATATATATATATATATATATATATAACTATGCCAAAAACATTAATCAAGTGTTAACAACGTTCTAAAAACCTTAACACTTATAAATTTTGAAATGAGATTTCTAAAATTAAAAATAACACTTTTATAAAAGAAATCATTTAAAATATTATATTTTTATTGAAAGTCTCTTTCAATGTTTTTAAGATCCAAAATCATTGTATTATTTTTTAATATTTCCTTTTCAAAAAATAATAAAAGCCCATGAAGTATATTAAAAAAACATTTACATGGGTTAAATCTGGTGAGACAATCAATCTATTTGAGAGTAACGAATAATTTAATTTTTAAGTGAGACACACAATTAGGATGTATCAAAAAAAGTAATTTTTCTTCTATCAAAGTCCAGACCTTTTTATTTTAAAAATGCATTTTATTCATCATAGCATCCAAATTAACCAATAGTAAAATGTATATAAATATTAATACTCAATATATACATCTTTAATATGATTGGATGATTCTGGATGAAAACTTCAACCTTTTGAAATGGTTCCTCCCAATGTTAGGGCTCAACAATTTGCAAATGAAATTGAATGGAATGGTTGTGAAAAAGTTGAAGAAAAGTCATAAATTTTAAGGCTTGAAAAGAGAAAAAGTCATGGGAATATAATTAAAATTAATTTCCATTTTCTTACCTACCTACCTACCCACTAGCCATGGGAGATTTAAAGCCTCATATATATGTGGTTATCTTCCACTTTCATAGAGCGAAGCATACCCACAATTTAATATTAATATTAATATTAATATTTATATTTATATTTATATTAATATATAAATATATTGGAAGAAATTACATAGGCATGACAACTAAGCATGGGAGGCTGAAACAACCAACGTAGGTGTCATTCATTCATGGGATGGTCCAACTTTCATTTTATCCCTACAAAAGGATCGTGTCATAAACATATTATGTTTGTAGCACCAAACAATAATAACCTAATTTTGGTTATATTAATTATTCATCTCCCTTTTTTTTTCTCTTTTTTTAAAACTAGTTGTTATCTGATGTATGTGTTTTTCTAGTCATGTTAAAGAAATATTAATTGAAAGTTGTTAAATTAAGATATAATTTTAGTTGTTGTGTTATAATGTATTTTTATTTTATTTTAATGTAAATTATAGTAATTTAGAGGAAGAATATTAGACAACATAATGCGTGACATTATGTTTTTAGTTATAATAAAAGATATACATTGAAAAAAATAGTAGAACAAGAATATTGTCAATTACATATATAAAAGTAAAGAAGGTTTAGCTGGAATGAATTAGTTTGATATGTAATTAATTTCTTAAAAAGCTAATATGCCAATTAAGTGTTATTAAATTTCTTTATCATTGTATTTTTCATTTTTTATAAATGTAATTTACATTATCAATTGAATTAAAAAATGTAAAAATATAATTAATTATATATTCAATAGTTTTTTTTTTACACTTGCTCATCTGGCAATCTAGAGTGGAATTCATATTCTCTCCATTATCTTATTATTCTTTCTTTTACGCTTAGTATTTTTCTCAGTTCTTCAAACAATTTGGATAGAAAATAAATAAGTTATTGTAGATGAAATATAGAGAACTTGATTTGACTTGTTCTTTCCTTTACACCTATAATTATAAATATACATTAAAGGGTGTAAAAAGAATTTACTAATTTAATCTGAAAAAAATAAAAAAAGAAAAGAAGAACAAAGATATGCATATTTGAATGTTATACTTGCATGTGCATATTAATGATTATCGGTTCTCCAATGAAATGGAACCAAACCATTGCTTGCAACATTAAATCAAGTGCATGCATTCTGCCATGTATATTGTCAATGCCAACTCTATCTTATGCATCATCTCATCCTTTCTTCTATATATCATTTTGTTTCATTTGCATTTTTTCTTCCTTTTCTCTTCTGGTTTTCTGATAAACCAGACACAGCATTACATCACAAGTGTTAAATATTTTAGAGGTTAATTTTGGACTCATTCTAAAGTTGACAATGCAAGTCATAAAAGAAGCACAGAAAACAATACCACAATCATGATATTTACAGATACTTACATTTATTTAGATATCAGTTGCATATCCTGCTATATATTCACTCTTATATGTAACTCATTTTGAAAATTTTTGTGGCCTTCACATTATATATGCTTCCTTCTCAACTACAATGGAACCTTGCTTTTTAAAACAATGGTGGTTTTGTTCCCACACTGCAACTCCAGTTGCAACATTTGCACAAGTTCAGGTATCAAGATTAAAAATTTAATCAAATGGGTTAGTAATTTCATTCGAATAACTCTGTCAGAATTTTCACATCGAGATAGACAAGACCAATTCATACTATATATATAAATCGATACAAATTTTACTTTCAAATCTGATTTTGTAGAATTCAGCTAAATTTAAATTCTTAATTTAAATTCTTAGTATAGTATGAGAATATTTTGTGAGATTAAACGAAACTTAATATCATTAATATCAAGTTCTTAACCTACTCAAACAAGTAAACCAAGAAAATGGATGATTAATTAGTTCTTCCCTTGATTCTTCATTTGACTTCTAACCAATGTGATAAATGAGACCACCAAACAATATCAGCAATGATGCAGAAAATCAAGTTGTGGTCAAATCAGAAATAAACCATGCAAAGAAGAACCAGAAGCTGCTATTAATTGCTCAAAATACTTGTTGGTTTTGTAATTTTCATTTGGTTTCTATGTTGAGAATGAATGTTATGTTAGTATTATTAATGAGTGCTAAGTGTAGTAGTACAGTGTTGGTTGAAGGACAATATTTTCAGGAAGTGGCCTTGAATCTACCATCTATCTATGTATCTATATGATAGGGGAAAAAATATGAAAAGAAATAACAAACTTTTGGTGGCATATTAAATATGGAACTTTAATCAATCCTAGTGTGGCTGGTGAATGAGCTGTCTTTGTACAAACTCATGAACGTGATGATCAGAAAATAGGATGCCAAATCCAACGGCGAAACACTATAGACTCTAACTGCTGCATTCATTTCCTCATTAAATGCCTCATTCAGTGACATCTTTTATGCGTTATATACTTCTAATTTGGTTTTTTCTTACTCATTTCTCTCACTAACTCATGTTTTGTTGCCATAATCTTAACAGGGTAAGGCTCTATTTTACATATTTATATGATCTTCACACACAAACCAAGACCAATGAGAGGTAGCCACTTATAGGTTGAGAAGAAGCAGCTTCTTCAGAGAGAAAAAAGATTGTGTTTTTTCTGGTCTGTGTGATTCCATGGCTTCAGTTGGTGCACTCAAATTCTTGTTGTTCCAAGTTCTATTGCTCTGCAACTTTCTACCTTCTTCTCAAGGTTCTTGTCTAACTGCAACTCACTCACATCTTCATCCACCCTTTCAGCTTAATTTCTTACATTATTATTCAGTCTCATCTTTGTTCCTTTCTAGGGAGAATTTTCTATTAAAGATAAGGATTTTCATCTTTTTCAAGGCTGAATTCTCTCTTTCTTGCCCTTTTAAATCTGAATTTTTTATCACCTGGCATCTGGGTTTCTATCAATAAATTCCCACAGACATGGAAAAATTTGTGAATGCAGAAATCTATCTCAGAGATGCAGTCTGGTTCTGGTTTCTGCTACTTTTATTTGGATCAGATCACAGATAAATGTTTTAATTTGAAAGTCCTTAAACCAAAACACTATATGATACATTTCTATTTCTAATTAAAAAGGACTTTCTCTCTATAGTTTATTGTTCAACATCTTTCAATTTTTGTCAAATCACAGTTACAGCAGTGATAATATGCTATTAAAGTAGTCAAATTTCTTTGCAGGTAACAAGCAGTGGCATGAAAAAAGTTACCCTTTTATCAGAAATGCAAGTTCATTCTCATCATCATCAATTTCAACCACCACCTCCAAAAATGTGTATGATTACATAATAGTGGGAGGTGGCACTGCAGGGTGTCCTCTGGCTGCAACCCTATCTCAGAAATTCAGTGTTCTTATGCTTGAAAGAGGGGGTGTTCCCTTCACCAACCCTAATGTTTCATTTCTTGAGAACTTCCACATGACCTTAGCAGATGTTTCACCAACTTCAGCTTCTCAATTCTTCATTTCAAAGGATGGAGTCTACAATTCTAGGGCCAGGATCTTAGGAGGTGGAAGCTCCATCAATGCTGGTTTCTACACCAGAGCAAATCCAAGGTATGATAACTTCTTCTGTTCTTCATTGTTTCTTCAATCCTATTCAAATTCATTTTCAATTAGAATTCCCCTTTCTTTCAACCATTTTATATTAATTTTTGAAGTATGTGAGTGACATTTAGTTCTGGTTTGTAGGATATACATTATCTGTATGTATTAATTTTATGTTGTCTTTTTACTGGATCAGAGTTTAATAAGAAAGACACTGCATACAAAATATTACATTAATTTTGTCTATTTTAAATAGTCTTTGAATAATTAATACTTAAAATGTGGAATATATTCTTGTTTTCTTTTTTTCTAAAATGATTAATGTTGGATATATATATATATATATATATATATATATATATATATATATATATAATTTTGTTCTAATTCTCAAATTTAAATTTATTTATTTATTTTATTTTGAAATAGTTTAACCTCACATCTAAAATATTTCATTTAAGATATATCGTCGAGAAACAGTATAATGAATTAAAATATAAGAAATTGAATTAGATTTTATTCCTCTATTTTTTTTTCTTTTAATTCTTTCACTGTTGTTTTTCTCCCTTGTTGACTTTATTCGTGTGGACCAGCATATCCAAGTGTAGTAGTAATGAATTTTGTGCAATAAAGTTCAACCACTTTTTGATGTCTGGTAATAAAAAACACACCTTATAAATAATGAATAGAAGACAATAAACACACCTTATAAATAATCAATGAAAGAAAAGAAAATAAAATAAAACTGTGGTTATGATGTTACATTTCATTAATGCAAACATTTTTTTATTCAAATCTCTCTTGGAATATGCTATTATTTTGATTATTCTATTCTGTGTAAAAAACATAAGATATAGTTGATGTATGTATGATGTGATGTGATTTAAACACTTCCCGTAAATTAATGTTCCACTGATTTTTCACATTAATGTAAATTTTTAAGATACAACTTTTTCTATTTATTTTTGTGATATCAAAAATTTAAATTTTATAACATGTCACAATCGATATTATAAAATAAATTATGATATTTGTAAAGAAAATTCTCATAAATGAATTGAAATTGTAACCTAAGCATATAACTAAATCAATGTAAATTGTAATTTTTTATTGAAAAAGTTGGCGATTTGATGTTTCCAAGCAGAGCAGAAGGTACAATAGTAATGAATTTGTTTGGCGGTGACTTAATAAAGTTCAACTACTTCTTCCCAGATGGATGTAGAAGAAAAAAAGACAATATTATTTTTAAAGGACAAAAAAAAAGAAACAAAGTACTATATTGATTTAACAACATTAAATATGAATTTTAATAAAAATTAAATAAATTAATAAATCATTTGTATTTTTTAAGAATATGTTAGTGATCTCATCAAAAAAGAAAAATATGCTAGTGACTTATATTTTGAGTATATTTATATTCATTATAAAACAAATTGTTTTACGGTACCAGGTTTCATACCTATATATATTGATCATAATATATATATATATATATATATATATATATATATTGATCATAATATATATATATATATATATATATATATATATAATTGGATGTGTTTGACAAAAGTAAATATCCATGGATAAACTTATACTGTGTATATTTTTAAATTTGATATGAACCCTAACTTTTATATGAGAAACATGGATGTTGATATTGCTTGTTTAGTTAATATTAATATAGTAAGAAAAAGTAAGTTTGTGCCGACATTAGAAAAAGAAAAAAAGAACACATACAAAAATTTAAGAAAAAACTGTCAATGAAAATGATTACAACCTTCTTCCATTAAGAATTGATTGGTCTTGACTTCCAAGAGGTAATAGTTGATGGTGATCTTTCATTTTCAACACTTAAAAAGAATGTCTTGTGGTCCCTTACACTATTTCATGCCATCAATGTCTGAAATGATAGAGATTTATTCTTACAGGGAAATAAGCACCGAGTTTATGATCTTTATATATGGTATTTAACTTTTAACTCGGTATTTTTTAATCGATGTGAGACTTTATATAGTATAACTTAGATTATTTCCAATACTGAAATGTCTTTTTGTTAACATTTGTATGGAATGCAGGTTTATAAAGAAGGTTGGATGGGATATCAAGCTGGTGAATCGGTCATATCCATGGGTTGAAAACCAAATTGTTCACCGTCCAAAGTTTTCACCTTATCAAAGAGCAGTGAGGGATAGTCTTCTAGACGCTGGTGTGTCACCTTTCAATGGCTTCACCTATGATCATCTCTATGGAACAAAAGTTGGTGGAACCATTTTTGACACTTATGGCCGCCGCCACACAGCTGCTGAATTGCTTGCTTCAGGGAACCATGAAAAACTCAGTGTTTTGGTCTATGCCACTGTCCAAAAGATTGTGTTTGATACAAAAGGTATATGTAACATGAAACTCTACAAAGTTTATGGTTTTGGAAGTAACTTAAAATGACTAAAACCAATGTTAATTGCCTTTGCAGGAAAGAAACCAAAAGCTGTGGGGGTTATTTTCCAAGATGAGAATGGGAAACAGCATGAAGCTATTCTGGCAAATGATAGGCATAGTGAAGTGATAATGTCTTCTGGGGCAATTGGGACTCCTCAACTGCTGATGCTTAGTGGAATTGGACCAAAAGAAGAACTCCAGAAGTTGAACATCCCAGTGATCTTTGACAACCACTTTGTTGGAAAAGGAATGGTAGACAATCCCATGAACACAATGTTTGTTCCTTCTAAAAGACAAGTTCATCAGTCACTGATAGAAACTGTTGGAATCACCAAGATGGGCGTGTACATTGAGGCTAGCAGTGGCTTCAGTCAGTCTAATGATAGCATTCATTGCCACCATGGTATCATGTCAGCAGAGGTATGCAATATTTCTCTGAATTCATGTCAGAACATTGGAATCTTTTACAATTACTTCCTCCATTTTGAAGCAAGTGTCCTTTTAACATTATCTGTCAATTTTACAATACCACAGAAAAATATTTATGATCTTTTACTAGCTTTGTCCTTCTTCACATGACTTCAAACTTCATGACTATTTTTCTTTTAAGGCATAAAATATTGATAACTCAAAAAAATAGGATGATTGGCACCATGAATACCACAGGATTTCCTTAATCTTAAGAATCAAAAACTGTCAAACATAACACTAGAAATTCCACATATCATTTGACTTGTTAATCATGAATTTGGATTCTATCTTGAGATTTTTCGTGCTGCTCTCTCTGTTGAGTCTTTAAAATATACTGATGTACATGAAGTAATATCCTTTGAAGACATAACAGAGGATAACACAAAAAAACTCTAACAGAGAAACTGAACTCTGTTAATCATGGTATATACTAAGGTGTGCATAGAAGATTGGTATCTAGCTAGCAAGAAATTCTACTAAGAAGTCACTTTTCATTTTGACATGATGGACACCAGATTGGGCAGCTTTCTACAATCCCTCCTAAGCAAAGATCAGCAGAAGCTATCCAAGAATTTATGAACAACAAGAAAGACCTACCGATTGAAGCATTTAAGGGAGGTTTTATTCTGTCAAAAGTTGCAAATCCTTGGTCAGTTGGTGAGCTGAAGCTGATCAACACCAATGCTAATGACAATCCATCTGTTGCCTTCAACTATTTCAGTCATCCATATGATCTTCAGCGCTGCGTTAAGGGGATCCGTTTGGCCATAAAGGTTGTCCAGTCAAAACATTTCACAAACTACACTTTGTGTGACAGAAAAACAGCAGAGGAACTGCTCAACCTCACTGTGAAGGCTAATGTCAACTTCATACCCAAGCATGCCACAGACACAAAGTCACTGAAGCAGTTCTGCAAAGACACTGTGATCACAATTTGGCACTACCATGGAGGGTGCCATGTGGGGAAGGTAGTCAACCGTGATTACATGGTTCTTGGTGTTGACAGACTCCGTGTGGTAGATGGCTCAACATTTGATGAATCACCGGGAACAAATCCTCAAGCCACTGTTATGATGATGGGCAGGTATGTATGTAAACACTAAACAAACAAATGTTTGGATTTACTTGATTTCAAAAGTTACAACATTTGCATTTTGGTGACAATAATCTATGTTTGTAACAGGTACATGGGACTGAAGATTTTGAGAGGCAGGTTGGGGAAATTGGCAGGTATATAAGGAGGAACTTATTGTGTAAAGATCATGTTAAATCTTGAAAAGAAGGGTGGTCTGAATGAAGAAGCACTGTTGCACATCAAGTAAAAAGAGTGCTAGTGATAGGATTATTGGAAATGAATGCAGTTTATTGTAATTTATTTTAAAGGGTGATTTATTAGAAATCAACAAAGTCATGGTTTTTTGGGAGGAAAAAACAATTGTAATGACTTGTTTTAACCTTTTTTATTTCCAGGAAAAATGGAAAAATCCTTCTAGATGTTTACATACTTGATAAATATCAGACAAACGAAGAAATGGAAAGAAACAAAACGATAGTGTCCCTAGTGTTCTGTTCTATTAATGAAATCTTTGTAATGCAAAATTGTTGCTTTTCCCTCCCTATTTGATATATATAATGTATATCTGCATCTGTCACTTAAAGCATTTAAAAAATTTAGTCTATTTTTTGTCAGATAACTAAGATTATGGACATGAACAACTTGTTACTATTCTTTGTACTACCGAATGTTCAGACTTCAGACATAGCTACCTAGAAACCAACAAGGGTACGCAGTTTATACATTGATAAGTAGTTCTAGCTTGTGACCGTTTTGCATTATTGTCACAACATTTTCTTAGTGAATCTGACATGTGATTTATGGAACGTGAACTCAGTAAGCAAAAACGCAAGATTGTTGAAAGCTTAATGCGATCCAGACCATAGTTTAGTTGAAAATCCATGTTCACTGGTGCTACCACCAGACAAACTTCTCAACTTCTGCCAGAACTGTCTTTTCTTCCCAATGGTGAGAGGCCCCGATCGAGAATACCTCCTGAATGACTCAAATTCCTGACCTGAAGCACTGAGAAACTCTGGTGCTGATAATTCTACCTTTTCTTCACCAGATTGATAGCCAGAAAGCGTTTTTTGATACTCTGAAAATTCCATTCTTTCACCTGAAGCTTCCGAAAACTTTCCTTCCACATCAGTTAGAAAACCCTCTTGATAACTCATTGATCTTAAATAGTCTGTTTCCTCAACCTCACTGCACACCAGCTTCAAGGCCTGAACAACCTCTCCCATGAAAGGGCGTTGTGAGACTTCTGGTTGCACACACATGGATGCAATTGCTGCAACTTTAACTACAATATCAAGGGAAATGTTAGGCTTTACAACTGGGTCTATGATCATCTGCAAACCCTCCTTACTTGTGAGAAGTGGACGAACCCATGTCACAAGATTTTCTTGACCTGGTGGTTGTGACAAATCCACTGGCTTTCTTCCAGTTAAAAGCTCAAGGAGTACAACTCCATAACTGTAAACATCACTCTTGACCAGAAGATGGCCAGTCATAGCATATTCAGGAGCTAAGTAGCTGCAAAACATGTCGGTGAGACAAATTCAGTTTTCATCTTAAGAAACTATTCAAGAGATGAAATAAAAGTTTTTACATGCCATCCCCTAACCACTGAAGTTTAGGGAAAACTTGGTTCATGACTCATGATATAGTCTATGAAATTATGACCAAAAAGTTGAATTTCAACAGAAAATGCATAGATAAGGTCAAGTACCTAAACAATATAATTCAATGATCTGCTAAAAACACTATAGATACTGGAATAAGATGAGTACATTGTATGCATGTTTAACCAATCCATTCATCAAAACCTCAACATGAAGTGGCTAGAAAGGGATTATTACCCAAATGTTCCCATAACATGTGTGGAGATGTGCTTGTTTCTCTCATCCAGTGCTGTTCTAGCCAATCCAAAATCTGAGACCTTGGGTGTAAAATCATACTCCAACAAGATGTTGCTGGCCTTGAAATCCCGATGTATGACACATGGATTTGAGTCTTCATGCAGATAGGCCAAACCCCGAGCTGCACCAAGAGCAATCTTCATCCGCGCATTCCAATCCAATGGATCAGTTTCCTTGTCAGCTCCTGCGAATTAGAGTATTCAAAAGTCAGATTCCAAAAGATATGATATTTTTTTACTTCCAACACTAATGACAAAGTTTTTAAACTGCACTTTTGTTTACCATGCAAGTGAGATTCCAAACTTCCATTAGGGACAAGCTCATAAACTAAGCAGCGAGTCTGTTTCTCTATGCATATACCAAACAATGTAACTAAATTTCGATGGTGTAGACGACTAAGCATCTCAACTTCTGCCAAAAATTCACGACCACCACGTTGATCATCTCTTTTGAGAACCTTCACGGCTATATCCCTCCCATCATTAAGAACACCTTTGTAAACAAGTCCAAAACCACCTTCTCCTAATATTCTTGAAGAATCAAAGTTATTTGTTGCTTTCTCTAAGTCATTCAAAGTAAAAATCTTTGCAGACCCTGTGTATGTTATTGTTCCAGAATTGAAGGACTGTGATCCAGAACCTGACCTGATCCCGCGAGCCAATGACCTAGCAGCTCCTGCTAAGAGTAAATTTGGATATAAAATTACACCGAGTTCCACATACAACAAGAGACAGAAAGCAATGGAAACAAGTTTTGAAGTAAAATATGAAGAGAACTCACAGATAGAAACCAAGACTGAATTAGCGTTATAGGTTACAACCCAACGTTTATGATAACTCAACTTCTGAATTGAAAAGAGTTCATTTGATGTGAAATTACTTAGAAGCCTTACCAAAAGTGGTATTGTACAAATCATTAAATATTTCACATAAATGAATTAACATTTTAGATTAATAAGATCATCAGACCAAGTTTTATGAAATAGTTCATCTATAAATGGAATCAATTCTTATGTTTCATAGGATCCAAATATTGGTAAAAGTACTTCAATCAATGGAAAATAGTATACTGTAAAATTGTCTAAGAACAGTTTCACAAGCGAAATCATTATAAAAAGGAACTTTCTTTGTACAATCTCTAAACTGCCAACAAAATTTTTACAGAGTCATTAATTGCACTTACTTGATTGCTTTGAAGAGGATGAAATTAAACCATCCGGAACTGGTTTGTGTTCATGAACATAGCCACAGCATTTCAGCGCGCAAATCCAAGCAAGACCAATGAATACAACAAAAGCAGTAACTGATGACAGCACAATTATAACAATCATTCTTCCATTACTCCCTTCTTTTTTCTTCTTTGGAACATCTACTCCTAAAGGTTTCATCATCATTCCATTGTTGCCATGTCCTGGATTTGGCTCATCATCTATTACAGAAGCATCTGAGGGAGTTGACGGTGGAGATGGTGGAAGACCTGCATCCGTTATCCCAAAGTATTAATGTAAGGAAGATTTCTACTACTAAAACCAAACGTACCATAGATATTCACTTTATGAAAAAGAAAGGCTCAACAAATGATAATCAATGTATAACCTGGATAATGAACATAGAGTACTTCATAAGCACCAAAGACTGAAGCATCTATCAGAATCTCCCTGCGCCAAAATTTCTTATATATTAAAAATGCAGTGGTATCATCAAATTTTACTCCTTTGGGTACTAAGTCTATGAGAACAGTGGTTTTCTCCAGTTGCTGACTAGCTGCATCAGCTTCCACAATGCGAACCTGGGTATGGTTCAGTAAAACACTTGCTGCAATTTCCTTGGCTAGCTCTGCAACCAATGGAAAAAACTTGTATATTGCAATGTTGATATGTATTTTAACCTGAAGCGGCCATACACAACCACAAGGTGACCCAGGAGGTGTATATGTCAAGGGCTCTGAGCAAGTCATCGACAAGCAATCTACATGTAAGAACAACATCAGCTAGCTTTCTTCAGATTATTGAAAAAAAAACTAGCAAAACTTTAACAATATTCTAAGGTAGTTGCAGGATCAAGATTAGATTACCCTTATTGGGAGGTGGAGGTGGCAGAACAAATTCATATGCTGGGGGTGGAGTCTTTTTCTTCTGCAATGATGAACCTAGAGGAGAAATCATTGGTGAAGTAGAGGGTACTGGTCCAAAAAGGATATAATAAACAATCAGGGAGATGAAACATTAGAACAGAAATAAACTCTAAAAGCAATAAGAAAGTAAGATTTTATACCATTGAAGTGACTTGGTGGTACAATAGCTGGTGATGGTGCAGGGGCCGGGGCATGAATATCCTTAATATTTGGTGAAGAGAAAGGAGGTAGTGATTTGAAGACTGAAGGACCTATTCAGTAGAATTTTGCAGAATGAAATTAATAAATGCAAAAAATTGTGTAAAAGATTTAAGATCTTTCAATCACGGAATCAAACCTTGATGGATGTATGTAGGAGGCTGGACTGCATAGATTGGTGCTATAGTTGGATTGTGGAACTTTCTTTTAGAATAGTGATGCTTATGATGTGAGATTGGGGAATCATCTGAACCATGTGTCCAAATGATTGTAGGAGCTTTGTGAATTAACTTGGAAGGTGAAACTGCAATGCTTTCAGGTACCCCAGAAGATGACTTGGAAGGTGAATGTGCAATGCTTGAATGACCTTCAGAAGATGACTTTGGTGGGATTGCAATACTAAAATGGCTTCTGTCACTGGAATGTTGCAGTTTGGTGGCTACAGATAGAAAGATAGCTTCCAATTTAGAATAATCATGAGCATGAACTTTCCAAGAGGAGGTCATCAACTACATAATACTAAAATTTCATTGCTAATTTCTCTGCATTACTTGCAGTAATGATAAAATTGCTAAATTATTGACACTGTCCACACTAAAAGTATGCAACCTGGCAAAATCCAAAGCTTGCTGTCCACCTACTGGTTGCACACTCACTAACAAATATACTAACCAGAAACAATAGCCCTAAAATTTGAAGTGAAAATTACGAAATATAAGACTATTAACATTAAGGTTTTTTTCTAACCATCCACGTTCTAATCTTGCTTTTTATATTAATCAGCAGAGATTGAACCGATTAACTATACTGACCAAGATCCCATGTGAAAAGTTCACTTCAAATGCTTTTTCTTTATGTAATTTGAAAACTTGTGATAAATTCATTATGATTGTCCAAAGCTGTTGCATTGCTTTATTACATACCGAACTGAATCTGACTTTTCTTAAGAGAATTGGACTGTAGAAATCAGTAAAAACAGAGGCTTAATCATCATTTCAACAGTAATTTTTTTTTCCAATGCGAGTAATGAACTAGGAATCAGCTACAGGTAACCAAATTTTGGCACACATGAACTCCATAGGAACGAACTCCAAGGAGAGAATCATCAAAGAATCCCAATTGAGCAAAGATTACATAATCCAATAGCACAAAATATGTGAACTGTAGCAAGTTTTGAACCACATATATAACAAGACAACACTCAAAACAGTAAATTTGGGATTTGCTTCTCATCTTCCAGTTTTGATTCAACATGCAGAAACTAACTCAGCGTATCAATTATGCTCATACCTGCATATTCATGAATCTGCTGAGTGCAGACAACTAAATGCAGCTGAATTAGCAGGAAAATCAGCGGCAGTCCCATTTTCTCCTGAAGGAAAACCAGATCAACAACTGTGAAGATCTCTCAGCTTTCACCAACAGCCCTTCATGGAGAGTAAAATTGAAGAGAATTTGGTGAAAGCAGCAGCATATGCTGAAGCAAAAACTCGCTTGTCACATCCAAGACAAGCACAACAAAGTCTGCAATCAAAACATGGTCTCAATAATGTGAAGCAAAGTATGAAAACAGCCTGGTAATTCCACAAGAATGATCTTGGTGGAAGACACCAGTGTTTCCACCTTTTTCTATTTTTCAGAACTAAAGGTATATGGGTTGCAGGCATGAGAGTTGTGATGCAACTGATTTCATTGTTTTTCAGAAAAATCTAACAGCAGATGAAACCAAAAAGCACAACCCCACTTCACTTTAAGCATGAAAACAACAGTAACTATTCCGTAAGAGCTTGTGGGGTTGGACATGTGTGAGTGTTCTTGATTTTGAGAGAGAGAGAAAGAGAGAGACATAAATATTGGCCATAAAGTAAAAGAATGATTGAATTTTATTAATATTTAACACCTTAATGCTTGACCTTCTTTTCAGTTTATCCAGGGTAGGTAATGATTCACCTTCACCATGATGTGATTTTGGGGTAAGATAACACCTTTTTAAACCTAGGTAAGAACATTCACAAATCCAGATTACAAATTGAATTGGCAAAGACTTTTGGGATTGTTTTTAATTTTGATCACTTCTATTCATGGTTCACAGCAATCACCCCAAAGGATAACATTTTCTTTTTCTGTATGCAGAATTTGGTTTTCATTTCGTATAAAAGTTTTTTTTAACTTATAATAGTTACACCAAAACCTAAAAGTACCATTTTTAACTTTTACCATAACATCAATTATCTGTTGATGTGTTTAGCAGAATACTATGTTGCTGTCTTAACTGTTCATGTGTTATTATGATGCTAACTGGTTCTTCCATTTTTTAAATCTAAATTAAACATCATCTGTTTGATCTAAATTGAACTTTAGGAATTAAACATAATAAACTTAATTTCAAAGATAAAAACTTAATTAAACTAATAATTTTAGAAAACAAAAATTTAAACTTTCAATTATAGAGAAGTAAAAATATACTTTTGAGACAAGTTTTTAACTGCTTGATGAAAATATTATTAAAATCAGAACCTAACTACTTAATAGTCCATTACTTCAACTTGGAATCTTAGATTGAAAGATGTTTCACACTAAATAAAAATGCTGATAACTTTTTCTTCTTCTGTTTTCTTTCTGGCTTTGAAGTAATGTCAACATGATCAATGACTTTGGTCCTCTTTACTTTAATGTTTAAGCAATGATTCATACCAAAAATAACAGGTATTCTAACATATCATTTGTTTAATCTTTTCAAAATTCAATTCTATGTAACTTTAAATTAGCACTAAACCAAACCTACTTTGCAACCTCAAATAATATAATAATTCTTCTGGTTACAAAACCAAGTTTATGGTCAAATTTTCTTCTTGTTGAAAATTTGAAGGTTACTAAATTCAGAAATAGCTGCTGGAAAGGTTTTTGTCGGAAAGATCCTTTATTCTCTGTATTTTTTAAAAATTAAAAGAAAACGAGTATGTTGTATTTCGAAATACAATTTTAAGACAAAAAATTATGTCGTAACATATGAATTTGTAATTCTGAAATTAAAATAAAGAAAACACAACAAAAATTGTAAATACAAATTACTTTTATTTATTTTAGCAAAATTCATATATTTAGTCTAAGCACGTAATTCATAGAAAGGGTAAAATAAAAAAACTAAAATCATGGTTAAGCATTCAGATAAAAGAAACGTTTTAAGTAAAAGAAAGGATAATATATTTAAGGGTTAAATATGTTTTTGTCCCTCAAGCTTCCATGAAATTTAGAATTAGTCCATCTTCAAAAATTCTGACCAATTTAGTCATTTATCTTTAAAAATGTGTGAATTTAGTCCTTTTAACCAAATTTTGTTAAATGTATCTTATGTTTCAAGCGTATTTCATGATAGTATTTGAATTATTTGTACCGTTTGACACATTTTCGCTCCAAGGTTAACTCAAATATTATCATAAAATACGTTTAAAATGTTAAATAAACTTAACAAAATTTGGTAAGAAAAACTAAATTTACGTATTTCTAACGATGAAAGACTAAATTAGTATAAAGTTTCGAAGAAAAACTAATTCCAAAATTCACTGAAATTTGAGGGATAAAAACATATTTAATCCTATATTTAAATATGAATTTCCAAATAAAACCCCTAAAAGGATATTAAAAAAAAAGGGGCCATTTCTGTAAATTTGCCAGTATAAGTTTTTTACTATGTCACCTTCAACATTTGTTAATTTGGTTTCATTAGGGCATAAATTCATGTAATTCTTTGTACTTATAATGTAAGAGGAACTAAAGAAGAGACATTTGAAAAGAAGAAGCGCAAGTAATGTGGAATAAATGTTAATCTGAAATAATGTGAATTAATTACCTCTAATTAGGATGCAAATAATGTGGTTAGTTAAGGTTAAACTCATATCAATTTGGAATTGACAGAATGAAGACACATTCATCTATATGTACATTGATGAACCAACAACTAATGTTGAACATTATCAAATGATGCTGACAAATTAAGGATGAACATCATTTAACTACAAATATCATTGTCACATCCTTTTAATGTTTATTTTTTAATTGAACTTATTCTTCCTTTTACACACTATAGTTGTAGGATAGTTACAATTTCTTTTTAGTGTTTTTTTTTTTCTCTTCCAACTTCGTGAAGTGTTTCTTTATTTATTTATTCGGTTTATCCTTCTTGTGTTCCAATAGTTAATAAGCACTAATTACCATTTCTTATTTATGGATTTTGTTTAGAAAGATAAAACATTTGGTGAAGTTATCAAATAAAGACAAATTTAATAAATTTTAAAATATTTTTAAATTTTATTCTTTTAATTAATTTTTAACTAAAAAGTATTTTATTGAGTATTCAAAAGTTTTATTTTTTCATTTGAGGTAATATTTATGGTTTGATTTTACTGACAACTAGTCCTATGAGATGACAAAAAAAAAATCCATAAACACAAATATATGCGAGTAAAATTTGTGATGAGGGGATGCTCACGCATAATTGGTACAAATATTTAATTATTCCCTTGATGATAATGAGAGTATTATGGTATATGAATTCTAAATGTTCTCTTATCCTAATAATTATTGTAGTAATTTTTTTTTAATTTAAGTGATCAAAATAAAATTATTAATGAAAAGAATTATAATCATGGAATAATAATCTAAAATTCGATTTCATATATTTGTATTTTTTTATTTAGACTCATGAGATTGATGTTATTTTATAAAAGATTAATTAAAAAAAATGATATTTTTATACAATTAGTTTAAATTTTCTTTTTAGAAAGATCAAATTTATTTGTACTAATATTTTATTAAATAATTTGGTTTAAATTATACTTAAAATTTTATTTTGTAAAATTATTTTCTGATTTTATTAAATTAATATATATATATATATATATATATATATATATATATATATATATATATATATATATATATATATATGCAAGTATTTATGAATACTCAACGGATATACAAAATAAAATTTGTAGATATTATTTCACATATATCCCATAGGTAACAAGATGAGTAACATAATGAATATTTTTAGATAGAACGGGTAGTTACCAATATCTAATTTCACATATATAATTAATGACAATACAAATAAGGATCATATTTAACAAATGTGACAATGAGTTAGGTCAAATTGGATATGGATAACTATTCGTTTTGTCTAAAATTTATTATGTTAATTATTTGGTTACCTTTCAAATATATGTAAAATAATATTTGCAAATTAGTTTTTATATCCACTGAGTATTAATACTTGCATATATATATATATATATATATATCACATAGAAAATAAAAATAACATAATTAAGTTTAAATTTGAATATTCGTAAATTTTTATTAAAATAATATTCTATTAAATATTTAAATTATTTATATTTTTAAATTAAGTTTTAAGTTATTAATGTAATATTTTTTATGGTAGAGATTATTTTCATTATTGTTTAAGTTATTGTGTTCTACCTTGTAAAAATTAAGTAATCAAATCATTTCATTTATTGATATAAGTATAAAAATTCCTAAAATAACTTTTTCAATACAAATTTAACTGAAAATAACTAAATTTATGAATGATTTAATACTTGATTAATAGAAAGCATACAATAATTTAATGTATTCCAAGAATAACGTTACTTAAGATGATTGGATATCAATACCTAATTTGTAAAAGAAAAATGATAGAGTGAGTTAAAGTATGATTTGACTTTGAGTAGTTCATGCCCTCAAATTTTAGGGCATACCTAAACATTGGCATAAGAAGAACGTGCGAGGCCACAAATACACACACTTCGCAATTGTCGGTGATATTTTTTGGTACTAAGTTTTGAAAATGACAAAGGCTCTCGTTGTTGGGTTAAATTATTGGCAAAACCCTAATAATGCACTTCACATAACTCCATCTTGCAAATTCAAAATAACTCTCCAAATCCATCATTTTCCAATGTTCCCACTTATATATATATTTATCATAAATTCATCACGAGACTATGTCAAAAATTAATCATTTCAAGTCAATATTTTTCTTTTGGTACAGTACAACCAACATCAATTATTTGGTTCCGAATGTAAAATTAATTATTACTTATTTTTACATTTCAAATCCCTTTATTACAACAAAACAAGTGAAATTTAATTTGAATATATTCATAATTTAAATTATAATGCTATATATATATAGAGAGAGATTATTAAACACAGACAGAAGCTATTACCTCTTAGTTTTCACTTGAAATAGTATATAACTACTATTAATTAACTTTTGATTTATTTTTCTATTAAATTTTCGGACATTATACTTTTCATTATTTTGTTTCCCTTGGGTTTTTTTTTTTTTTTTTTTT